>Ga0172380_10000447_pt1 | contig 82003 bp, 73 predicted proteins | sample Leawe162metaG_FD_119747 | JGI IMG/M metagenome (GOLD analysis project Ga0172380, IMG submission 119747) | Leachate microbial communities from a municipal landfill in Southern Ontario, Canada - Leachate well 162 metaG | ecosystem: Engineered > Solid waste > Landfill > Unclassified | place... | reverse complement strand
GCAAGTCTCGGAGCCCAGTTCGGCCAGAACGTGCTGGCTGATGAAAAATCCTGGGCGCTTCCGTTGGCCGGCGACGAAGACCTGGCCGGCATTCCGGAATTCCTGAAAGATGCGATGGCCGCTGCCGCCCAGGCTCGGGGCGACGGCCATTCTCACGTCGTCACGCTTTCGCGCTCGATCATTGAGCCTTTCCTGACATTCTCCGAACGGAGAGACCTGCGCGAACAGGCTTTCAAGGCATGGGTGGCGCGCGGAGCGAACGGCGGTGCAACGGACAATCTGGATATCGTCAAGGAGACACTCGGCCTTCGGGCAGAAAAGGCAACTCTGCTCGGCTACGAACACTATGCCGCTCTGAAACTCGACAATACGATGGCAAAGACGCCGGAGGCAGTGAGCGGGCTGCTCATGGAGGTCTGGGAGAGGGCGCTTTTGCAGGCGACAGCGGAAGAAAAAGAGCTCGCCGCGCTGATCGCGGAGGAAGGGCGCAACCACGATGTCAAGCCGTGGGATTGGCGTCACTATGCCGAAAAACTGCGGGCAAGGAAGTTCGATTTCTCCGAAGCCGAGTTGAAACCTTATCTGCAGCTCGAAAAGATCATCGAAGCCTGCTTCGATGTGGCTGGACGTCTTTTCGGGATCAAGGCCGCCCTGCTCAAGGATGTCGTCGGCTATCATCCGGACGTTCGGGTTTTTGAAATCCGCGACAAGGAGGGCAAGGTCGTTGCCATGTTCCTCGGTGACTATTTCGCAAGAGCTTCAAAACGTTCCGGCGCGTGGATGAGCTCCTTCCAGCGGCAGCACAGGTTGCCCCTGAAGAACGGGTCCGTCGGAGAGATCCCGATCATCTACAATGTCTGCAACTTTGCCAAGCCCGAGGGCGACAGGCCGGCGCTACTCTCGCTCGATGACGCTAGAACGCTCTTCCATGAGTTTGGCCACGCGCTGCACGGGATGCTGTCCAACGTCACCTATCCTTCTGTTTCGGGAACCGGCGTTTCCAGGGATTTCGTCGAACTACCGTCGCAGCTTTACGAGCACTGGCTCACGGTGCCGGAAGTCCTGAGAACGTACGCCGTGCACTTCGAGTCCGGTGAACCGATTCCACAGGCGCTTCTTGAAAAGGTATTGGCGTCGAGGACCTTCAACGCAGGCTTTGCAGCCGTGGAGGTCACGTCCTCGGCACTCGTCGACATGGCCTTCCATACGCGTGCTGGCGTCGAGGATCCGATGGCTCTTCAAGCCGAGGTCCTGAAGAAAATAGGAATGCCGAGTTCGCTGGTCATGCGCCATGCAACGCCGCATTTCCAGCATGTCTTTGCCGGCGACGGTTATTCTGCCGGATACTACTCCTACATGTGGTCGGAAGTGCTCGATGCCGATGCCTTTGAGGCCTTCGAGGAGACGGGCAATGCTTTCGACCCGGCGATGGCGGAACGGCTGAAAGCCAATATCTATTCCGTCGGCGGATCGATCGATCCGGAGGAAGCTTACAAAGCCTTCCGGGGCAGGTTGCCAAGCCCTGAGGCAATGCTCAGGAAGAAGGGTTTGGCGATGCTGGAGGAACTGGCCGGGAGCGATGCGTAACCAGTCCGGCCGTGTCGCCCAGAGGGTTGTCATCGAAGGATGACAGAAGTTTCATCTGCCGATCAAATGACTGACATGAACCTCTGATTGTTTCCGTCGGCGGGCACAAGTCGCCCCTCAGCTGAAACGAGGAGAGGTTCATGTCTAATTCGTTGAAGGCGCTATCGCGCCGTTCATTCCTGCTATCGACCGGTGCGACCGGTATCGTCGCGGCATCCGGTCTGGCAGTGCCGTTCTATGCGCGTGCTGCCGACCGTCCGCTTTTCACGCATGGTGTCCAGTCCGGCGACGTCGATGTGTCTTCCGGCATGATCTGGTCCCGTGTCGACCGTCCCTCGCGCGTCTTCATGGAGTATTCGACCACCGAGAGCTTCTCCAATGCGGTTCGTCTTGCACCGCTCGACGCGATGCCTGAGAGCGATTTCGCCGTCAAGCGTCTTCTGAGCGGTCTGCCGGCCGATCAGGATATCTTCTATCGCTTCACGGCTGCCGACCTTTCCAGCATCAACACCATGTCAGAGCCGGTCGTGGGTCGCTTCCGCACGGCGCCCGCCTCCAAGCGCTCGGTCCGTTTCGCCTGGTCGGGCGATACCGCTGGTCAGGGCTGGGGTATCGACGAAACCGGCATGAAAACCTATTCGACGATGGCCAAGCATCAGCCGGACTTCTTCCTGCATTCCGGCGACACCATCTATGCCGACGGTCCCATCAAGGACGAGGTCGATCTCAAGGACGGCACCAAGTGGAAAAACATTGTACTGGTCGACGGCAAGCGCAAGGTCGCCGAGACGTTGGCAGAGTATCGCGATCAGTGGAAATATAACATGCTGGACAACCATGTCCGTGACATGAACGCTATCTGTCCGACGTTCTTTCAGTGGGACGACCATGAGGTCCTCAACAACTGGTCGCCATCCAAGGACCTGACGGCGGATGACCGCTATACGGAAAAGTCGGTTTCGCTGTTGTCGGCTCGCGCCGCGCGCGCCTTTCATGAGATGTCACCGATTCGCTATACCCCGACAGAGCCCGGGCGCATCTATCGTAAGATCGCTTACGGACCACTGGTCGACGTATTCTTCTTGGATCTGCGCAGCTATCGTGGCCCGAACCATGACAGCATGGAAACCACGCTCTCGCCCGAGGCTCGCATCCTTGGCGAGGAGCAGGTCGCCTGGCTGAAGCGCGAACTGGCAAACTCCAAGGCGACCTGGAAGGTTATCGCCTGCGATATGCCGCTCAGCATAATTGTCTGGGACGACTACAAGAACAGCAAGGGTGCCGAGGCGGTGGCTCAAGGCGACAACGGTCCGGCCAAGGGCCGCGAACTCGAAATTGCCGAGATGCTTCGCTACATCAAGACCGCCGGCATCACGAACACCGTGTGGCTGACTGCCGATGTTCACTACACGGCTGCCCACTACTACAATCCGGACAAGGCGCAGTTCCAGGATTTCGAACCCTTCTGGGAATTCGTGTCCGGGCCGCTGCATGCCGGTACGTTCGGTCCGAACGAACTCGACATGACGTTCGGCCCCGAGCTGAAGTTCGTCAAGGCGCCGACGGCCGAGCAGGGTGCCAACCTGCCGCCGTCCATGGGCCTGCAGTTTTTCGGTCTCGTCGACATCGACGGCCAGAGCGAACAGCTGACCGTTCGACTGATGGATCGCGACGACAACGAGCTTTACAAGGTCACACTTGATCCGGTGCGCAACGCGTAACAGCGAAGCGCAAAAGAGTTGGTGGGGCCGCAAATGCGGCCTCGCTTCTTGTCAGGGTGCTTAGAATGGGCGTCCGCGCGGCTTGACCTTGGAGAGGGGAGAATTGTTTTTTCCTTTCGCAAACGCAAAAAACAAGGTATGAGCGCGCCAAAGTAACAAGGCGCCACTTCTTGTCGCGCGCCCAGCCATCAGAGATTATTGTATGAAACTTCGCAATATCGCCATCATTGCGCACGTCGACCATGGGAAAACCACGCTTGTCGACGAACTCCTGAAACAGTCCGGCTCGTTCCGCGAGAACCAGCGCGTAGCAGAGCGCGTAATGGACTCGAACGACCTTGAAAAGGAACGCGGTATCACCATTCTCGCCAAGGCGACCTCGGTCGTCTGGAAGGGTACGCGCATCAATATCGTGGATACGCCCGGTCACGCCGACTTCGGTGGTGAAGTGGAACGCATCCTGTCGATGGTTGACGGCGCCATCGTCCTGGTGGATGCTGCCGAAGGCCCGATGCCGCAGACGAAATTCGTCGTCGGCAAGGCGCTGAAGGTTGGTCTTCGTCCGATCGTCGCGATCAACAAGATTGACCGTCCGGATGCTCGTCATGAGGAAGTCGTCAACGAAGTCTTCGACCTGTTCGCAGCGCTTGACGCCACCGACGAACAGCTCGATTTCCCGATCCTCTACGGTTCGGGCCGCGCCGGCTGGATGAACGTCGCGCCGGAAGGCCCGATGGACCAGGGCCTTGGTCCGCTCCTCGACCTGGTTCTCGAGCACGTTCCCGAGCCGACCGTCGGCGAAGGTCCGTTCCGGATGATCGGCACGCTGCTTGAAGCCAACCCCTTCCTCGGCCGCATTATTACCGGCCGCATCCATTCCGGTTCGATCAAGTCGAATCAGCCCGTCAAGGTGCTCGGCGTCGATGGCAAGACGGTCGAAACCGGACGCATCTCGAAGATCCTCGCTTTCCGCGGCATCGAGCGTCAGCCGATTGAAGAAGCGCAGGCAGGTGACATCGTCGCTATCGCCGGCCTCTCCAAGGGAACGGTTGCTGACACCTTCTGCGATCCTTCCGTCACCGAGCCACTGGTCGCGCAGCCGATCGATCCGCCGACCGTCACCATGTCTTTCCTGGTCAACGACAGCCCGCTTGCCGGCACCGAAGGGGACAAGGTTACGAGCCGCGTCATCCGCGACCGTCTCTTCAAGGAAGCCGAGGGCAATGTTGCTCTCAAGATCGAAGAAGCCGAAGGCAAGGACAGTTTCTACGTTTCAGGCCGTGGCGAATTGCAGCTCGCGGTCCTTATCGAGACCATGCGCCGTGAAGGCTTCGAGCTTGCAGTCTCGCGTCCGCGCGTCGTGATGCACAAGAACGAAAACGGCCAGCTAATGGAGCCGGTCGAGGAAGTCGTTATCGACGTCGATGAAGAACATTCTGGTATCGTCGTCCAGAAGATGTCCGAGCGCAAGGCCGAAATGGCCGAGCTTCGTCCCTCGGGCGGCAATCGCGTCCGTCTGGTGTTTTTCGCGCCAACCCGTGGCCTGATCGGATACCAGTCCGAACTCTTGACCGATACCCGCGGCACGGCGATCATGAACCGCCTGTTCCACGACTATCAGCCATACAAGGGCGAGATCGGCGGCCGCACCAATGGCGTGCTGCTTTCCAACCAGGCTGGCGAGGCCGTCGCCTATGCGATGTTCAACCTTGAAGACCGCGGTCCGATGATTATCGAGCCGGGCGAAAAGGTCTATGCCGGCATGATCATCGGCATCCATAGCCGTGACAACGACCTTGAGGTCAATGTGCTCAAGGGCAAGCAACTCACCAACATTCGCTCCGCCGGCAAGGATGAAGCGGTCAAGCTCACTCCGCCGATCCGCATGACGCTCGACCGGGCGCTTTCCTGGATTCAGGATGACGAGTTGATGGAGGTGACGCCGAAGTCCATCCGTCTGCGCAAAATCTATCTCGATGCCAACGATCGCAAGCGTTTCGAAAAGACCCGCGCAGCACAAGCTTAATAAGTGCATTCTAATATAATTCATTAACCCCGGTTCCCGAAACCGGGGTTTTTATTTGTGGTTACGGGGCGGCCGGTCTTGCCGGGTGGTTTCAAAAAGCGTTAAATTTCGAGCTACAGTCCAAATGAAAAGTCTGTGGGCAATGCCGTTTTTCGCGTTGAAGCGTTTGGTGGAATTGCCACAGCAGGACGAGAGTAGCGTTATGAAGACGTTGTCGATCGATGTTCGGCCTGCGGAACCGCAGGATGCCGCGGGAATTGCGGAGGCCCATCGCCTTTCGTGGCAGCATGCATATGCAGGCCTCATTCCACATGGCGTGCTGACGAAGATGATCGAGCGCCGCGGCGAAACCTGGTGGCGCAAGGCAACACGCGGTCCCGCGACCGTACTGGTTGTCGAGGTGGCTGGCACCATCGCCGCTTATGCAACCGTCGGGCTCAATCGCGCCCGCGTCCTGCCCCAGGAAGGGGAGGTCTACGAAATCTACGTGCGTCCCGAATATCAGGGGATCGGGCTTGGTCACATGCTGTTCGGCGAAGCGCGACGGCTCCTGAAGTCGCTTGGATGTTCCGGCATGGTTGTCTGGTGCCTCGAGGACAGCAGTCACGCGGATCAGTTCTTTCGCTCCAACGGCGGCATCGACGCTGTCGAGGGAATGGAGGATTTCGGCGACGTCCAGCTGAAGAAGATCGGCTTCATCTGGAATTGACGACTCGGTGGGCAAGAAATCCCCGCAAGTCGCCTTTCCTCGCTATTCCTTGACCAGTCCCTCCGGCCAGTAACGTGTCGGCTCTCCAGTCTTGTTTCCGCGTTTGCCATGCCAGACGCTCTCGCTGTATCCGCAAGCGAAATCCTTTGCCTGGGTGTCGGCGACGGTCCGTGCCAATTCATTCGCTTTCGGATTGGCGAGCGCATCAACATAGCCGACAACGCAGCCCAGCCCGTCTTGAGGCTGTGCGACTCGGGAGATGACCAGAACCTGACCGGTGCTTTGTTCGGTGGGCGCGCCCGTTGCCTCGTCCGGGTTCTCGATGAACCATCGCAGGATCGCGGCAAAGGGTTTCCCGGAAGGATCGAGCCGCCATTCTATCTTTTTGCCGATGTAGTTGAAGGGGGAGAAAGACTCAAAGCCCTCATCCACCAATTCCTTGCGCACCGGCCCGAAGAACACGCTCTGCCGGAGATCACCCTCGGTGAAATAGACCGGGTAGGCGCGGTATCCGGCGCATTTGAGCGAGACTCCCAGATCGTCCTCGGCCAGGGTTTGGCAAGCATCCAGGTCAATGTCGGTGTAGGCGCTCTCATTGGCTTTGGCGCCAGGGGCCGCGAAGATGAGAAGTAGCAATGATGCCGCAATCATGGCCCTGGAGTTCATTGGTCGTATCCCGTGTGGCGCGTATCTTCTGCGTCAAATAAAGCACTGGCAAAAGGCCGCTGGCAAGCCGGCGATTGTGCCGCCGGCGCAGTTCGCGATTCTTGCCTTTTGTCGGCATCTGCGCCCAAAGCCGTGTTGCAATGCCGCATAATTCCCGTTAGGAGACGCGGGATTTCCACACTCCCATGGGGCTGAAAATGCGTATAGATGCAATCAAGATCGGCAAGAATCCGCCGGATGACATCAATGTCATTGTTGAAGTGCCGGTTGGCGGCCACCCGATCAAGTACGAGATGGACAAGGAAGCCGGTGCGTTGATCGTCGACCGCTTCCTCTACACGCCGATGACCTATCCGGGCAATTACGGCTTCGTCCCGCATACGCTTTCTGAAGACGGCGACCCTATCGACGTCCTGATCTGCAACACGCGCCCGCTCGTTCCGGGCTGTGTCATCAACGTTCGCCCGATCGGTGTCATGATCATGGAAGACGATGGCGGCAAGGATGAAAAGATCATCGCCGTTCCGTCGCACAAGCTGACCCAGCGCTACGACAAGATCGAGAACTATACCGACATGCCGGAGATCACGCTCAAGCAGATCGAGCACTTCTTCGAACACTACAAGGATCTGGAACCCGGCAAGTGGGTGAAGATCGCCGGTTGGCAGGATGTCAGCGTCGCGAAGAAGCTGATCGTCGAAGCCATCGACCGCTACAAATCCAAGAAGTAAGGTCAGACGGCCGTCAGGTCGTGGATACGTCTTGCCAAATCCTCCGGGTCGCCGTCGATCCGGAGGATTTTTTGTCGGGCGGTGTCTCCAGATACGACCGATACACAAGACTTCGGCACGCCGAGTGCCTTGGCAAGGAGCACGACCAGTGCCTGGTTGGCCTTGCCCTTTTCGGGAACACAGCTCACGCGCGCCTTCAGGTGTGCCTCGCCATTGGCGTTGAGCTCGACGCCGTCAATCGCATCACGCCCGCCGTTCGGAGTGAGGCGAACGGCGAGCCTTATATGATCGGCAAAGATCTTGTAGGGCGCGATCACGCAAACAGCGGATAAATGCTGTTCCACATCAGGGAGCGGATGAAGAAGATGATCAGCAAAACGACGATCGGCGAGATGTCGATGCCGCCGAGATCGGGAAGCACGCGCCGGATCGGGCGCAGCACGGGCTCTGTCACATTGTAGAAGAACGTTCCGAGCGAATTGACGAAGCGATTGCTTGAGTTGATGACATTGAACGCATAAAGCCAAGAGAATATGGCGCTTGCGATGAGCACCCAGGTGTAAAGATTCAGGGCCAGATCAATCGTCTGAAACAACGCTAGCATAATCGTCTCCATTTCGTGGTTGACAGACATGTAGACATTGGCAGCTTAACGAGCAAGTAGTGTGGGCCGGCAGACCGCAAATCATGTTTAACGGGCCGATCGGCCAAGTACCCAAATCCGCCTCCTGGAAGGAATGATCCCCGCAATGTCCGCACATGTGTCCGGCGATCGCTTCGCAGCTTTCAGGCATGCCTCCTACGCCCGGTTCTTCCTCGCCCGATTTCTGGGCGCCTTCGCCACGCAGATAGTCAGTGTCTCAGTCGGCTGGCAGATGTATGACGAGACCAGGAACACCTTTTATCTCGGCCTCATCGGTCTTTTCCAGTTTCTGCCGTCGCTGTTGCTGATCCTGGTCACCGGTTCCGTCGCAGACCGCTACAACCGGCGCGCCATCGTTGCGACCTGCATGGTGGTGAGCGCACTGTGCGGCGGTTCATTCCTGGTTTTGACGGCCACCAACAATTTTTCGCCCATCCTGGTCTTCGGCATCCTCATCGTGTTCGGGATCGAGCGGGCGTTCAACGCGCCGGCGGTGCAGTCATTGGCGCCAAATCTTGTTCCGGAAGCCGATCTCTCCAATGCTGTCGCCTGGAACTCGACGTCTTGGCAGACGGCCTCGATCGTCGGACCTGTTGCCGGAGGTCTGCTTTATGGTCTCAGCCCGATCCTTTCCTATGCCGTCGCCTTCGTCTTCTTCGTTGCAGCCGCCATTCTGGTATTCATGGTCGAGAGACCTACACAGAAGAGATCGACGAAAGCTGTGACCTGGGGCACCATCCTGGCGGGTTTCCGGTTCATCTGGACCGAAAAGGTCGTGCTGGGGGCCATCTCGCTAGACCTCTTCGCAGTACTCCTTGGAGGGGCCGTGGCCTTGATGCCGGTTTTCGCCCGCGACGTATTGGTTCTCGGCCCGTGGGGGCTCGGGTTGCTTCGGGCGGCTCCAGGAATTGGCGCTATCTTCATCGCGATCATTCTGGCGAGCTTTCCGATCCGCCACAATGCCGGTCTCTTCATGTTTGCGGGCGTTGCGCTCTTCGGTGTCGGGACGGTGCTTTTCGGGCTCTCCGAAACCGCCTGGCTTTCCATCGCCGCATTGATGCTCATGGGCGCCGCCGACATGGCCTCCGTCTATGTGCGCGAAACGCTGATTGCGCTATGGACGCCGGACGAGGTCCGTGGACGGGTCAATGCGGTCAACATGGTGTTCGTTGGTGCGTCGAACGAACTCGGCGAGTTCCGTGCCGGCACGATGGCTTCGCTTATCGGAGCCGTCCCGGCGGTCGTGATCGGCGGGGCCGGAACCCTTGCTGTCGCCCTGCTTTGGGCATTCGGATTCCCTCAACTCAGGAAGATCGACAACCTCGATGCTCCGAACACTCAGGCTTTGCGCTGAACCTTCTGCTCGAACACGAGATCGAGAAAATCTGAAAGCCAGGCCCTCAACGGCGCGTCGAAGATCATTCGTCCTTCGAGATGGTCGCGCCCCGGCTGCGCATTGGGCATGACGAAACGATGCGCCCCGTGGACCACCCACCGCTGCATCATGGCGCGGGTGAGTTCGGCATGAAACTGCAGTCCCCAGGCATGTTCGCCGTAGCGAATGGCCTGATTCCGGTACACATCGCCTTCGGCCAGGAGGTCGCAACCGTGCGGCAGGTCGAAGCCCTCGCGATGGAAGTGATAGACCATCTGCGGCCAATGCATCAACAGCCGACCCTTCTCTGTCGCGCGGATCGGGTACCAGCCGATTTCGACCAGGCTATCCTTGTTCGCGGAGACCTTTCCGCCCAGATGGCGGACCAGCATCTGGGCTCCCAGACAGATGCCTATAAATGGTCGCTTCTCCTTCAGAGGGACATTTATCCAGTCTATCTCATCCCTGATGAATGACTCTGGATCATTGGCGCTCATCGGGCCGCCAAAGATCACGGCTCCCGAATGACCTGCCAAGGTCCACGGAAGCGGATCGCCAAGGACGGGGCGACGGATATCGAGAGCATAGCCCTTTTCCTGAAGAAGCTGTCCCACCCGTCCCGGGCTGGAGCGCTCCTGATGGAGAACGAGGAGTACCGGTGCCTTGTGTCTTGATCCCTGCGGATCATGAAGCATCACTGTCTCCCTGTGTGCCGGATCGCGCGATCGCCTCCATGCGCTCATGGACCCTGTCACGGTCGGAAACGCCGAGGAGATCGGCGACGCGCCAGACTACATGGTCTTCCATCTCGCTGCGGTTTCCGTCGGCATAGACGATATCCCAGAGAATGCCGACCAATTGCCTACGCTGACCTTCATCCAAGTGACGCTTCAGGTCCGAGGTGAAGCGATAATAATCGACTGCTTCGCTTTCTGCCCTCTGCCCCGCAACGAGCAGTGCCTCAAGCCCGGCGTCATCTAGATCATACTGCTCCTTGAGGAGCGTGCTGAGCTTGTTGCGTTCCGTCTCATGCACAATGCCGTCTGCCTCCATGACCTGGAAACAAAGGGCGGCGACGGCAATGCGGGGGTCGTCGGGCGCGAACGGTTCGTTCCGATGGCTCTGTGTGAGGCTCTGGAAGAAGGCTTGGAGGCGCTCCAGCATGAGTGATCCCTTCGTCAGAAAAGGCGCAGACGCGTCTTGACGTCGGACTGCTGGTTCAGATCACGGACTCCCGGATCGTCGGGCGGGTGACCAAAGAATGGTTCGGCTGCAACGGCTTCCGCCTGTTTTGCAGCGGTAGAGGCGGCCGTAATGGGGGCTTTCGCGGGTTCTTCCGCTGGAACGACGACTTCAGGCGTTGCCTCCCGAATTGCGGAAGCACCGGTGCCGCGGGCTTCCAACGGCGGCAGCGCGCTCAGTGCAGCTTCTGCAGTGGAGATCGACCCCTCCTCGACCGGGCCCTCCAGTTGGTCGAATGGAACCCGCCATTCGAATGCGTCGAGGCGACCGGTTACGGGAGACAACGGCAGCCACTTGTCCGACATTTGGCCATCGGCGATCCAAACTGGATCGCGCGGCGCACGAAGCGCCTGGGCCATCCAGTAGCGTATGCGGCCCTGATCGCCCGTCTCTGCCTCCTCTATGTCGGCAAGAAGAAGATAGACACGCTCGCGCGAATCCATCCGCGCCGCGGCCTCGGCCTTCGAACGTGCCTTGGCGAAGTCCTGGCTATCGAGCGCTGCCTCGGCGACGATCAGAAGTCCCTCGACATTGTTGGGCTTGAGCGCCTCGAGACGCTCGGCGCGCTTGAGCCGGTCGACAGCGCTGTCGCCGCCACGAGCCCGAACGTAAAGGTGGGCGATATCCGGATGGGGCGCAAGCTTCCAGACCTGCTCCAGGATGGACGAGGCCTTACGCAGATTGTCCTCTCGAAGATAAGCCTTGGCGGCCACGACTGCAGCGGGTACGAGATCCTTCGCAAGTTTGAGCGCATGGACCGCGCTGTCGCGTGCTGCGACCGGATCTCCTTCCAACAGCTCCTCGGCGCGTGCTGTCAGGAGCACGGCTTTCAACCGATCGGCCTCCGCGCGGCTGAGGACGTGGGCAACGCGTTGCTGGTCCAACAGCCGGATCGCGTCGTCCCATTGGCGGGACTGACAGCGATATTCCAGGGTTGCCTTGGCTGCCCATGGCAGGTAGGGAGCCTGCTCGGCTGCATTTTCCGCATATTGTCTGGCTGCTTCGAGCGCGCCGAGCCGGGTCGCCTCGACATAAAGGCCGCGCAGACCCAGTTCCCTCGTTTCCGGGTCGTCCGCCATCTGCTGAAACAGCCGCCGCGCTTCTTCGTGCTTGCCTTCGATTGCCGCCGCCTGCGCTTCGAGCACGAGGATCAGCGGCTCCTGATCGGCTCGCAGCAGGCCGCGCGCCCGTGCGCTCATCTTGTGGGCGAGGGCGGCATTGCCAGCGCCGGCGGCGATCAGTCCGGTTGATAGCGCCTGGTATCCGCGATCGCGCTTTCGGGCGCGGAAGAAACGGCGCGCCGAATGCGGTGACGTCCAGACGGTCCTGACAATCCACCAGCCGATCATGACTACCGCCACGATCGCGACAATGATGGTCGCGGCGACGGTCAGGCTCATCTCGATCAACTGACCTTGCCACAGGATGGAAAGGGATCCAGGGCGATCCGCCAGCCAGGCAAAGCCAAATCCCAAGACGAGAACTGTGAGGACGAAGAATAGGATTCTGATCATGGATTTCGTTCCTCAGCCCTGACTGCCACTGACGGCCTTGGTTAGCGCTGAACCGACGAGTTTCTCGACCTCGATCCGTGACCTGAGCGCCTTTTCGAATTCTGTCGAGGCGGCCTTGCCTTCCTCTGGAAGGCTGTTCCATTCAAGGGCTGCCCCCTGCAGATCGCCGTTGCGAAGCTTGTCTTCCATGCGGGCGACCATCGCTTCCGGCGTGGCGCCCTCGACATTGCCGACCGGGCGCACCTTTATGACGGAGAGAGCGCTGGAAAGAAGGCGTTCGCCAAGACCCTGGTTCGGGTCGGGTTGATGGACTGCGGTCAGAATTGCATCCGCAGTGTCTTCGAATTGCCGCACCAATTCGGCGCGCGAGGCGATACCAGTCGTAGCGTAGTCACGCAGTCCGGCGATGATCGGATCATCCGGGGTAACGCCGGCAAGCGTATCGAGCTCGGTCATGAAGGGACCGCCCCGGTCGATGGCAGCCTTCAGAGCAGCAACGGCGATGGTGCGCGCAACCTCGACGTCGTCCCGCGGCTCATTGAGCTTGTTTTCGGTCTGCGCGAGGCGGTCGTTCAGGCGGTTTTCGGTTTCTGACAGCTTTGCTGCCGTGTCGGCAATTGCGGATTGTAGGGAGGCGATGGTTTCACCGTTCGCCGCAAGCTGCTGCTGGAGCTGATCGATCGCTGCGGCATCCGTTGGCATCTTGCTTCGTACTGCAGCAGCGGCTTCCAATGCGGCAAGGCGTTCGGCAAGCTGGCCGGTGTCTGCCATAGTATTTGCTTTTGCGGCCAGCGCGTTGACTTGATCCTTGAGGGCATTCAGCTCGGTCGTCAGGTTGGTGTCCGGGATCGCGTCTTTGGGCGCCGGGCCAATCGTGGGCAGAAATCCTGCGTATTGCATGCTGCCGGCACCGGCGAGTGCCACGAGGCCGCCAAATATCCCAACGGCCAAAAGGCTCGGCAGGGAGGGCGAGGTCTTCTGCCTTGCTGCCGGCGGTACGGTTTCCGGCTCAGGATTCTCAGTCCCGAAGACTTCTTCGCTCGACGACGAAGGCTCACCATCCAATGGCGCGTCGTCTGGACGTTTGGCTTCATCGTCCTTCATCTCGGGGAAAGGGGATGCGGCGGCAGCTTCCTCAGGCATCGTGGTCTCCTCCAGCGGCGATTCGCTCGCAGCCGGATTCGGAACAGCCTCTTCAGCCTGCAGGTCGATGGTGACAGGTTCGTTCGACGATTTGGAGCGGCGTGGCGGCTTTCCGGAGACCATGGCAACCTCTTATTCCCTGCGGTGCAATGAAATTAGTCAGTGATGATGGCGAAGGAAAGGGCCCCGATCAAATTTGCGCCATCGACCTTAGAGTAGGGCGAGCAGGGCGCCCTCATCAGGAGTCGCCGCAATGCTCGCATTTTGGCGGCAGCGGACAGGCAGGGCAAGGAGAACGTTTTCGCTCATGCAGAAATAATGAAGGTCGTTCAGTAGGTGCGAATTCATATTCACATCAGGCTGAGCAAAGAATCGCTTCGCGCTTTCAGCCGAATAGAAGAGAGCCGCATCGAGCGTGCCTTTCTCGAAGATTGCCTGCAGTTCGGCAGGCTCGTAGTTGACGCTGCGCATTTCATAACATTCGCAGAGGGTGAATGGGACCCTGTGCGTGGCGAGTTGCGCTTCGAATCCTCCGGACCTTGGCCTGCCGGCCAGATAGAGTAGTGGGCCATCGCCCGTTTCATGATCGCCGAGATAGGCCTTGATGTCGTCGGCCAGGGCAACACCATCTCCGGTAGAGGCAATGACATTGCGGAAGCCGGCACCTTCCGCCGCACGGGCCGATGCCTTGCCGACCGCAAAAAGGGGATCGGCGAGATAGGGTGCGAGTTTGTCGCCCAGTTTTGAGAGGGTCCGGATTGCCTCGGCACTCGTGATCGCAATTGCCATGTGAGGGCTGGACAGTGCGGCAAGGGCCGTCTGAGGGTCGTGAACCGGCGCACTCATGGGCAGCAGAACCGGCTCATGGCCGAGAGCCCGCAATCTCTCGGCCGTCTCCCTTCCTGCAAGTTCGGGCCGGGTCACAAGGACGCGCATCTCTCAGTTCCAGGCTTCGAAGAAGCCGCTGCCTGCCTTCGCGCGGACGGTTTCGCCGGCCGAGCGGCCGAGAACGGTCGCATCGGCGGCTTTGCCTTCCACCTTGACGCTATGAGAAATGCTTCCGTCCGGCGTCAGGATCATTCCGGAAAAGCGTATCTGGCCGTCTTCGCAGATGGCGTGGCCGGCAATCGGCGTGCGGCAGGAGCCATCGAGCGCTTCCAGAAATGCGCGCTCGCAGGTGACCGCGTCGAAGGTTGGCCCATGGTTGATCGCGGCGAGGAGCGTATTGACGTCTTCATCGCCGATGCGGCTCTCGATGCAAATGGCGCCCTGGGCGGGGGCGGGCGGAAAGGCTTCCGGGTCGAGGAGTTCCGTCGGAACGTCGAGTTTGCCGAGCCGCTTCAGGCCGGCATAGGCCAGTAGCGTTCCGTCCACCTGGCCTTCGGCGAGTTTGCGCAACCGGGTGTCGACGAGTCCGCGAAAGGTCACAACATTGATATCCGGGCGCAGGCGGCGGATCAGCGCTTGCCGGCGAAGGGACGACGAACCGACAGTCGCGCCCTGTGGCAGATCAAGCAGCCGGCGAGCTGCTCGTCCGATAAAGGCGTCCCTGACATCTTCGCGCGGCAGGAAAGCGGCAAGGAAAAGCCCCTCCGGCAGTGACGTCGGCATGTCCTTCGACGAATGGACGGCGAAATCGAGCTCGCCAGAGAGAAGCTGCTGTTCCAGTTCCTCGGTGAACAATCCCTTGCCGCCGACTTCGGCCAAGGAGCGGTCGGTTATCCGGTCGCCTTTGGTCGAAAGAACCACGATCTCGAAACTTTCGGGCGAAAGGTTATGGGCCGCAATCAGCCGGTCACGCGTTTCATGGGCCTGGGCAAGTGCCAGCGGACTGCCACGTGTGCCGATGCGCAAAGGTTTTGTTTGCATCCGATTTCATCCGTTGTTACCGACAGTTCTCGTAACCGGGTTTCCCGACCATCGCAATCAATGAACAGGCCAAATGGGTTCCTTTCTTCGTATACTCGGCATTGAAACCAGCTGTGACGAAACGGCGGCATCGATTGTTTTGCGCCATGATGACGGCCGCGGCCAGATCGAGGCTGACGTTGTACTGAGCCAACTTGACGAGCATAGCGCCTATGGCGGTGTTGTGCCCGAAATCGCCGCGCGCGCTCATGTCGAGGCGCTCGACACGCTGATCGAGGAAGCCTTGACGCGCGCCGATGTAAAGCTCGCGGACGTGAATGCTATTGCCGCGACTTCGGGGCCGGGACTGATCGGAGGCCTCATCGTTGGGCTTATGACTGGCAAGGCGATCGCCCACGCACTCGGCAAGCCGCTTTACGCGATCAATCACCTGGAAGGTCACGCACTCACAGCGCGCCTGACGGACGACCTGCGTTTTCCCTATCTGATGCTGCTCGTTTCGGGCGGGCATACCCAACTCGTGCTGGTACGCGGCGTCGGCCAATATGAGCGCTGGGGAACGACGATCGACGACGCGCTCGGCGAAGCCTTCGACAAGACCGCCAAGTTGCTCGGGCTCCCTTATCCCGGCGGACCGGCCGTCGAACTAGCGGCGGCAAGCGGCGACGCCCGGCGCTTCGATTTCCCTCGGCCGCTCGTCGGCGAGGCGCGTCTGGATTTCTCCTTTTCCGGCCTCAAGACGGCGGTTCGCCAGGCGGCTGAAGCAATAGCACCGGTGAGCGAAAGGGACATTGCCGATATCTGCGCGTCGTTCCAGCGGGCCATATTACGCACGCTCGATGACCGCATTGGCCGTGGGCTCACGCGATTCTGTGCAGAGTTCTCCGACCTGGATCACCAACCGGCTCTGGTTGTTGCCGGTGGTGTCGCGGCCAATCAGGAACTGCGTCGCGGTCTGCAAAGTCTGTGCGATCGGCATGGATTTCGTTTTGTCGCTCCGCCGCTTCGCCTTTGCACTGACAATGCCGTCATGATCGCCTGGGCCGGGCTCGAGCGCATGGCAGCCGGCTTCCCCCCGGACAGTCTTGACGTGCAGCCGCGATCCCGGTGGCCGCTCGATAGCAGAGCCGAGGCCCGCATCGGACACGGCAAGCGGGGAGCCAAGGCATGAACGCGAGGGATCGTATCGTCGTCGTCGGTTCGGGGGCCTTCGGCACAGCGCTTGCCTCGGTAATCGCGCTGGAGGGCAAGGCCGATGTCACGCTTCTCGGCCGTGATCCTTCGCTCATCGCCGATCTGCGTACGGACGGCATGCACAATGCGGCACTTCCGGGCATTCACCTGCCCGACGCATTGCACTATTCGGCTGAGCCGGAGGTTCTTGCCGATGCCGGCATCGTTCTCTTCGCCATGCCTTCGCAGGCCCAGGCCGATGCCGCGTCGCAATTCGGCCCCTACCTTTCGGAGGGGGCTACTGTCGTCACCTGCGCGAAGGGGATTGATCGTGGTTCTTCGCGTCTGCTCACCGATGTCCTGGAGCAGGAACTCCCCCACCACCGGATCGCGGTGCTCTCCGGACCCGGCTTTGCCGCTGATATCGCGCGCGGCTTGCCGACGGCGATGGCGATCGCTTCGGCCGATCTTGCCGACGCCGAATGGCTGGCGCGGACCATTTCCGGTAGGACTTTCCGCCTCTACGCTTCCTCGGACCGGATCGGGGTTCAGCTTGGCGGCGCGCTCAAAAACGTGCTGGCGATCGCATGCGGCATCGTTGAGGGAATGGGGCTTGGCGATTCCGCGCGCGCGGCTCTGATCGCGCGCGGGCTGGCGGAAATGTCCCGGCTCGTCGAAGCTATGGGGGGGAGGGGCGGCACGGTGCGTGGCCTGTCGGGCCTCGGCGATCTGGTGTTGACCTCCACCAGTCACCAATCGCGCAACCTGCGCTTCGGGATTTCGCTCGGGAAGGGCGAACCCATCGATTTTTCGCGTGGCGACCTCGTGGAAGGCGCCTTCGCGGCGGCAGTGGCGGCGCGACTGGCCGAAGGCCATGAGGTCAACATGCCAATTACCGACGCCGTGGCCGAGATCATAGAGGGCCGATTGGATATTCCGACGGCGATTCAGCAATTGATGACGCGGCCCATCACCACTGAATAAGATCAGACTTCACAAGGAGACCCGGAAATGCTTTTTGCCGTTCTTTGCACCGACAAGCCCAATCATCTCAATGTCCGCATGGAAACACGTCCTGCCCATGTGGAATGGCTGAACGGACTGAATGCTGCCGGAACGCTGAAGATCGGCGGTCCGTTTCTGGGCGATGATGGCAAGCCTTGCGGTTCCATGCTGCTGCTTGCCGCTGAAGACCTGGAAAGTGCAAAGAAGATCGCGGCGGCGGATCCCTATGCCGGTGCCGGCCTCTTCGAGAAGGTTGAAATCAAGCCCTTTAACTGGGTCTTCAACAATCCGGAGGCTTGAGGACGAATGGCATACTGGCTCTACAAGTCCGAGCCCTTCAAATGGTCGTGGGCTATGCAGAAGGATGCCGGCGAGAAGGGAACCGAATGGACCGGCGTGCGCAACTATCTGGCGCGCAATAACATGCGGGCGATGAAGATCGGCGACAAGGGCTTCTTCTATCACTCGAACGAGGGTCTGGAGATCGTCGGGATCGCGGAAGTCTGCGCGCTTTCCCATCCGGATTCCACCGCCGAGGGCGATGCCCGCTGGGACTGCGTGGACATCCGTGCGGTCTGCGACATGCCGAAGCCGGTTTCGCTGAGGGACGTCAAGGCCAATCCGAAGCTCGCCAACATGGCGCTGGTCACCTCGATGCGGCTGTCCGTCCAGCCGGTGACGGAAGAGGAATATCTCGAAGTCTGTCGCATGGGCGGCCTCGACAATCCGCCTCGCTGAGGGCGTTTCGTTGAAGACTGATCCGGAACATTTCATCCTTGCCAACACCTCCCTCAATGCGCCGCCGCACGTACCGGAAATCCGGCTGCGGCTGGCGAGCGAGGTGCATGACCTCTGGTTGAAGACCGAAGAGGATCTGCAAGAGATCGGTTTGCCGCCACCATTCTGGGCCTTTGCCTGGGCTGGAGGGCAGGGGCTGGCGCGCTATATTCTCGATCATCCGGACGAAGTGCGCGGCAAGCGGGTGCTGGATTTCGCCAGCGGCTCGGGGCTGGTCGCGATCGCGGCGAAGCTTTCGGGGGCAAGCGGCGTGCTGGCTATAGATACCGATCCTTGGGCGGAGAAGGCGGTCGGTCTCAATGCCAGGGAGAATGGGGTCGACATAGATTTCACAGGCGAAAACCTGATCGGCATGCCGATCAGTGCGGATGTCCTGCTCGCCGGTGACGTCTTTTACGATCGCGACTTTGCCAGTGCATTGACCGACTGGTTCGCGCAGCTTGCCGCGGGCGGAACACGGGTCCTGGTCGGGGATCCGGGGCGAAGCTATTGCCCGACCGAGCGCCTGGAGGCTCTTGCGACCTATCAGGTGCCGGTGACGCGGGCGCTGGAAGACAGCGAGGTCAAGAAAACCACCGTCTGGCGCGTTCGATAGATTCCTTGGCTAGGGTCGGATGACGCAGACGCCCGCTTCATAGCGGCATGCGCTATCGTCCGCCTTTACCTTGATGATACGAGCCTTCGGAGCAAGGCGCGGCCCGATCTGCTTGTAGCCCGAACGGTCGATCATGAAGTAGATGCCGGCGCCCGGTACCCGAAGCGCCGAAATGGAACCCGCATAGGTACCGATGCCCGGAATGACGGAAGGAAGTCCCGAGCCGGCGGTTACTCCCGAATTCGGCTGGGGTGGCCGATCGTCAAGCGCATCTCCCGCCCACAGAGAGGTGGCGGAGAGTGTGGCAAATGCGACAGCGAGAATGAACACCGATCCGCCGCGGGTCTTACCCGTTACCATGGCCCTGCTCCCGGCAAATGGAAAGCTAACAAAACGTTAACATCACCATGACGGATTCTGTCGTCAATGTCATCCCGCGCCTCTATTATTCAGCAAACAAGCTTAATAGGGCGAAGCTTGCGACCTTGGTCTAAGCTTCTGTTCATCCGAATCGATTAAAATCAGATACTGAAGCAATAGTGCTTGTCGTGCGCCATTTCGGCGATTAAACGTCCCGATTGATGCAATGCACTGCAACAGCATGAGCATTGTGCAGGGGAGACGTCCGAAATTCCGGACCGCATTATAACGCCGCGAGGTTCTGATGGCGAATGTGACGAATAAGCGGCCTTTGTCGCCGCATCTGCAGATTTACAAGCTGATCCCGACAATGGTCATGTCGATCATGCATCGCGTGACTGGTGCCGCACTCTACTTTGGGACACTGCTTATTGCCTGGTGGCTCATTGCGGCTTCCTCCGGTGCCGCCTACTTCGAATGGGTAAGCTGGTTCATGGGCACGATCATCGGTCGAGTGGTTCTCTTGGGCTACACGTGGGCACTTCTGCATCACATGCTCGGCGGTCTGCGCCATCTCTTGTGGGATCTCGGTTATGGCTTCGAAAAGAGCTTCTCGACGAAGCTCGCAAAGGCCAATCTCGCCGGTTCGGTTATCCTGACACTCGTCGTCTGGATCATCGGTTACATGGTCCGGTTTTAAAGGTGAACGATATGGATATGCGTACTCCTCTGGGTAAAGTCCGTGGCCTCGGTTCGGCCAAGGAAGGTACCGAGCATTTCTGGCGCCAGCGCCTAACTGCGGTTGCCAACATCCCGCTCCTCATCTTTTTCGTCATCTTCATGATCGTGTACAACGGTGCGCCATATGCCGAGGTCGTCGGCGCTCTGTCCCACCCGATCGTCGCCGTGGTTATGGGTCTGGTGGTTGTCTCCGCCCTTGTTCACATGAAACTCGGCATGCAGGTCATCATCGAGGACTACGTCCATGCCGAGGGCATGAAAATCGTCCTTCTGATGCTCAACACGTTTTTTGCGATCCTAGTCGGCGGGCTCTGTCTTTTCGCCATCCTGAAAATCGCATTCGTAGGATAATTCATCATGGCATCGAACAGTTCTCCCGCCCAAAACGGCAAGGCATATAAATACGTCGATCACTCCTATGACGTGGTCGTTGTCGGCGCCGGCGGCGCCGGCCTGCGTGCGACGCTCGGCATGGCCGAGCAGGGCTTCAAGACTGCCTGCATTACCAAGGTTTTTCCGACCCGTTCGCATACCGTCGCAGCCCAGGGCGGTATTGCCGCCTCGCTTCAGAACATGACGCCCGACAGCTGGCAGTGGCATCTCTACGACACCGTAAAGGGCTCCGACTGGCTCGGCGACGTCGACGCCATGCAGTATCTCGTCATGGAAGCGCCGAAGGCTGTCTACGAGCTCGAACACTATGGCGTACCCTTCTCGCGCAACGAGGAAGGCAAGATCTACCAGCGGCCATTCGGCGGACATATGCAGAACTACGGCGAAGGCCCGCCGGTTCAGCGCACCTGTGCCGCCGCCGACCGCACGGGCCACGCCATCCTGCATACGCTCTATGGCCAGTCGCTGCGCAACAATGCGGAATTCTTCGTCGAGTATTTCGCTCTCGATCTGATCATGTCGGACGACGGTCGCTGCACCGGCGTCGTTGCGTGGAACCTCGATGATGGCACCATTCACCGATTTGCCGCCAAGATGGTCGTTCTGGCGACCGGCGGCTACGGTCGCGCCTTCTTCTCGGCGACCTCGGCGCATACCTGCACAGGTGACGGTGGTGGCATGATCGCGCGCGCCGGCCTGCCGCTCCAGGACATGGAGTTCGTGCAGTTCCACCCGACGGGGATCTACGGCGCCGGCTGTCTGATCACCGAGGGCGCACGCGGCGAAGGCGGTTATCTCGTCAATTCGGAAGGCGAACGCTTCATGGAGCGATACGCGCCTTCGGCCAAGGACCTTGCCTCCCGTGACGTCGTATCACGCTGCATGACGCTCGAAATCCGCGAAGGTCGTGGCGTCGGCAAGAACAAGGATCATATCTTCCTGCATCTCGATCACATCGATCCGGCTGTTCTGAACGAGCGCCTTCCGGGAATCTCTGAAAGCGCCAAGATCTTTGCCGGCGTCGATCTGACGCGCGAGCCGATCCCGGTTCTGCCGACCGTTCACTACAACATGGGCGGTATACCGACCAACTATTGGGGCGAGGTGTTGAACGCGGACGCACAGAACCCGGAACGCATCGCGCCCGGCCTGATGGCGGTCGGCGAAGCCGGATGTGCCTCGGTGCACGGTGCGAACCGTCTCGGTTCCAACTCGCTGATCGACCTCGTGGTCTTTGGCCGCGCCGCCGCTATCCGCGCCGGTCAGGTGATCGACAAGTCGGAGCCGATCCCGGAACTCAATACCGCGGCCTGTGACAAGATCATGGAACGCTTCGATCGCCTGCGTAACGCGAATGGCTCGACGCCGACTGCTGTGCTGCGCGACAAGATGCAGCGCGCCATGCAGGAGGAGGCGGCGGTGTTTCGTACCCAGGAATCGCTGGAGAGCGGCTGCCGCCGCATTTCCGCGATCTGGAAGGAACTGCCGGATGTCAAGGTCACGGACCGCTCGATGGTCTGGAATTCGGACCTCGTCGAAACGCTGGAACTCGAAAATCTGATGGCTAATGCCATCACGACGATCTACGGCGCCGAGGCGCGCAAGGAGAGCCGTGGTTCCCACGCACGCGAGGACTATGCCGAGGGTCCGCTTGGTGGACGCGACGACGTGAACTGGCGCAAGCACACGCTGGCCTGGGTCAACGAAGCCGGGGACGTCAAGCTCGACTATCGACCCGTTCACACCGACCTGATTGCCGACGGTATCGATCCTAAGAAGATCGCGCCCAAGGCACGAGTCTATTGATCTCACGAGGAACTGGATATGGTTGAACTCGCTCTCCCCAAGAACTCGCAGATCAGTGAAGGCAAAGTCTGGCCCAAGCCGGAAGGCGCCAAGAACCTACGGGAATACCGGATCTATCGCTGGAATCCGGACGACGGCCAGAACCCGCGGATCGATACCTTCTATATCGATATCGACGACTGTGGCCCAATGGTGCTCGATGGCCTGCTCTATATCAAGAACAAGATCGACCCGACGCTGACGCTGCGTCGTTCCTGCCGCGAAGGTATTTGCGGTTCGTGTGCGATGAACATTGACGGCACCAACACGCTTGCCTGCACCAAGGGCATGGACGAGATCAACGGCACGGTGAAGGTTTATCCGCTGCCGCACATGCCGGTGGTCAAGGACCTTATACCGGATCTGACGAACTTCTACGCCCAGCACCGTTCGATCGAGCCCTGGCTCAAGACCGTATCGCCGACACCGGCCAAGGAATGGAAGCAGAGTCACGAGGATCGCCAGAAGCTGGATGGGCTCTACGAGTGCATTCTCTGCGCCTGCTGCTCGACCTCCTGTCCGAGCTACTGGTGGAACGGCGACCGCTATCTCGGTCCGGCTGTTCTTCTCCAAGCCTATCGTTGGCTCATCGACAGCCGTGATGAGGCGACCGGTGAACGTCTCGATAATCTGGAAGATCCTTTCCGGCTCTATCGCTGCCATACCATCATGAACTGCGCGCAGACCTGCCCGAAGGGGTTGAACCCTGCCAAGGCAATCGCCGAAATCAAAAAGATGATGGTCGAGCGCCGGGTCTGATCTATCCAGTTCTTAGTCGCGGACGGGTTGCATTTGCCACAATGCAGCCCATTTATCTTTCGGCGTCTGTGGCGCCGCGAACGGGCGGCTGGCCGGGGCGGGCAGAATTGTTCTAGTGTCGACTTGATTTGATTTGGTCATCGGCGATAATTCCGCCGTGTTTCTGCGCAATTGACCCGATGATGCGGACAACCGGGAGTGTGATGATGAAACTGAAATACGCTGCGACGGGTCTGGCTGTCGCTCTTTCGCTCGCTGGATGCCAGCGTACGTCCTATAGCGGTTTCAATTCTCCGCCTGCCCTGCCGCCGCTTCAGGCGCAGCCCGTGCCGAGCGTCCAGGCCGGCCAGCTTCCGCCTCCTGGGGCCGATGGTTCACAATTCCCGGTGGCCCCCGCGGGCGCCACCGCCACAGCGACCGATGTGATCCCGGCGACAGCCCAGGATGTGACGAAGGAGTCCATGGTCGGCAACTGGCGCGTGGCTAACGCTGGCGCCTCCTGCGACATGTTCCTGACACTCACCAATCTCGGCAGCGGCTCGCGCGGTGGCACTCGCGGCTGCGTTGGTCCGTTGACAACGATGGGTTCGTGGGAGGTCGACGGAAAGCAAGTGGTGCTGAAGGACCGCAGCGGCAATGTGCTGGGCCGGCTCTACAAGACCGCCGAGGCGCGCTTTGACGGTACAACCAATACCGGTCAGCCGCTCAGCCTGAGCCGCTGACGCCGACTATTCTATTGGCGTGGGCCACTCGGTGCCCGCGCGGAGTTCCCCTATGCAGCCCATTCCCGATTACGCCCTCAGCGTCTGCGAACACCTGCGTTCGCAGACGGCCTCCGGTGCGCTCCAAGCCGACGCCGCCCAGATGGAGGTCGCCCGGCGCCTTGACGAAATTCTCATCAATCTGAAGCAGAAACGTCCCGCGTCAAAATCCAGTGCGCTCGGCTGGATGTTTGCCAAGAAGCGCAAGCCGGTGGGAAGTGGGCGGGGACTCTATGTCCACGGCAGCGTCGGACGCGGCAAAACTATGTTGATGGACTTGTTCTTCAAGCTCGCTCCGATCAACAAGAAGCGCCGCGCGCATTTCCATGAGTTCATGGCCGATGTCCATGCCCGCATTCATGAGCACAGGATGAAACTTAAGAGGGGCGAAACCCGCCAGGCCGATCCCGTGCCCCCGGTCGCAGCAGCGCTGCACGCAGAAGCCGAACTTCTCTGTTTCGACGAGTTCACGGTTACCGACATCGCCGATGCGATGATCCTGTCGCGGCTTTTCACCGAATTGTTCTCGCGCGGCTGTATCCTAGTCGCGACCTCGAACGTCGAGCCCGATAATCTCTACCGCGATGGCCTCAACCGGAGCCTCTTCCTCCCCTTTGTCGCGCTGTTGAAGCGGCATGTGGATGTGGTCAGTCTCGATTCCCCCACTGACTATCGGATGGGGAAGATCGAGCATCTTCCCGTTTACGTGACGCCGCTGGACGAGCGCGCGGACCTGGCGATGAACGCGGCATGGCATCACATTGGCGGCGGGCTCCCCGACGAACCGGTGGATATCGAAAGGAAGGGCCGGTCGATCCATGTGCCGCACGCCGCCGGACGCGCGGCACGCTTCACCTTCGCCGAGCTTTGCGAGCGCCCGCTCGGTGCCTCGGATTATCTCGAGATTGCCGACAGGTTCGACACGGTATTCATCGATCATATTCCGCATCTGGGTCCAGAAAAGCGCAACGAGACGAAGCGGTTCATCATCCTGGTCGACGCGCTATATGACAATTCGGTTCGCCTTTTTGCCTCGGCCGTGGCCGCGCCGGAGGACCTTTTGACGGTACGAAAGGGAACCGAGGGCTTCGAGTTCGACCGCACCGTTTCCCGTCTCTTCGAGATGCGGAGTGCGGACTATCTTGCGCTTCACAAGAAGAGACGTGGCGAAATATGTCCAAACAAGGTCTAAATTATTGACGTTTACGTAAGAAAATTGTTATCTAACCGATTGAAAATATTGCTCACGAAATTATCGTTTGCGATTTTGACCTATTGCGTTTAATCGAACTTCCGCAACGGTCGGCATGAAACCAATGTCAGCCTTGGTTTTGGATCTAAAAGGAAGCTCTTCAATGGCGCGCAACAAGATCGCACTTATCGGTTCTGGAATGATTGGTGGAACGCTGGCGCATCTCGCCGGCCTCAAGGAACTGGGCGACGTCGTCCTCTTCGACATTGCTGACGGTATCCCGCAGGGCAAGGGACTGGATATTGCGCAGTCGTCGCCCGTTGAAGGCTTCAATGCCAAGCTGACCGGCGCCAGCGATTACTCCGCTATCGAAGGTGCTGATGTCTGCATCGTCACCGCAGGTGTTGCCCGCAAGCCCGGCATGAGCCGCGACGACCTGCTCGGCATCAACCTCAAGGTCATGGAACAAGTCGGCGCCGGCATCAAGAAGTATGCCCCGAACGCCTTCGTCATCTGCATCACCAATCCGCTCGACGCCATGGTCTGGGCGCTCCAGAAGTTTTCCGGCCTGCCGAAAAACATGGTTGTTGGTATGGCCGGTGTTCTCGACAGCGCCCGCTTCCGCCTCTTCCTCTCGGAAGAATTCAACGTTTCAGTCCAGGATGTGACGGCGTTCGTTCTCGGCGGCCACGGCGATACCATGGTGCCGCTCGCCCGTTACTCGACCGTTGCCGGCATCCCGCTCACCGATCTCGTCAAGATGGGCTGGGTCACCAAGGAACGCCTCGAAGAAATCATCCAGCGCACCCGTGACGGCGGCGCCGAAATCGTTGGGCTCCTGAAGACCGGCTCGGCCTACTACGCTCCGGCTGCCTCGGCGATCGAAATGGCCGAATCCTACCTCAAGGACAAGAAGCGCGTCCTCCCCTGCGCCGCCTATCTCTCCGGCCAGTACGGCGTGAAGGACATGTATGTCGGCGTGCCGACGATCATCGGTGCCGGTGGCGTCGAGCGCATCATCGAGGTCGAGTTCAACAAGGCCGAAGAAGAAGCTTTCCAGAAGTCCGTCGGCGCCGTTGCCGGCCTCTGCGAAGCCTGCGTCAATATCGCCCCCGCCCTCAAGTAACCGCCATTCGGCCCAGAACTAGGGACTAGACGATGAACATTCATGAATATCAGGCCAAGGCTCTCCTGAAGAGCTATGGCGCACCGGTTGCCGAAGGCGTTGCCATCTTCTCCGCGGGAGAAGCCGAGGCCGCCGCAAAGCAGCTTCCCGGCCCGCTCTACGTGGTCAAGAGCCAGATCCATGCCGGAGGTCGCGGCAAGGGCAAATTCAAGGAACTCGGCCCGGACGCCAAGGGCGGCGTTCGCCTCGCCTTCTCGATCGACGAAGCCAAGGCGCATGCCAAGGAAATGTTCGGCAACACGCTGGTGACGGCCCAGACCGGTGAAGCCGGCAAGCAGGTCAACCGCCTCTACATCGAAGACGGCGCCGACATCGCCCGCGAACTCTATTGTTCGCTGTTGGTCGACCGCTCCGTCGGTCGCGTCGCCTTCGTCGTTTCGACCGAAGGCGGCATGGACATCGAGGCTGTCGCCCATGACACCCCGGAGAAGATCCACACGATCGCAATCGATCCGGAAGCCGGTGTCACCGCTTCGGATATCGCCAAGATCTCGAAGGCGCTCGAACTCGAAGGTGCCGCCGCCGAAGACGCCAAGTCGCTCTTCCCGGCGCTCTACAAGGCCTTCGTAGAGAAGGACATGGCGCTGCTCGAGATCAACCCGCTGATCGTCATGAAGAATGACCATCTGCGCGTCCTCGATGCCAAGGTCTCCTTCGATGGCAACGCGCTGTTCCGTCATGACGACGTTCGCGCGCTGCGCGACGAGACCGAAGAAGACGCCAAGGAAATCGAAGCCTCCAAGTGGGACCTCGCCTATGTCGCCCTGGACGGCAACATCGGCTGCATGGTCAACGGCGCCGGTCTCGCCATGGCGACGATGGACATCATCAAGCTCTACGGCAAGGAGCCGGCCAACTTCTGCGACGTCGGCGGTGGCGCCGGCAAGGAGAAGGTGGCTGCTGCCTTCAAGATCATCACGGCCGACCCGAAGGTCGAGGGCATCCTCGTCAACATCTTCGGCGGCATCATGAAGTGCGACGTCATCGCCGAAGGCGTGATAGCCGCGGTGAAGGAAGTCGGCCTCAAGGTTCCGCTCGTCGTTCGCCTCGAAGGCACCAATGTCGAACTTGGCAAGAAGCTGCTCAATGAATCGGGTCTGGCCATCACGGCCGCCGACGACCTGGACGACGCTGCCAAGAAGATCGTCGCGGCGATCAACGGCTAACTGAGGGACCAGAAAAATGTCGATTCTCGTCAACAAGAATACTAAGGTCCTCGTGCAGGGCCTGACCGGCAAGACCGGTACCTTCCACACCGAACAGGCGCTTGCCTATTACGGCACGCAGATGGTCGGCGGCATTCACCCGAAGAAGGGTGGCGAAACCTGGACCGGCTCCAAGGGTGAAACCCTGCCGATCTTCGCCTCCGTTGCCGAAGGCAAGGAAAAGACCGGCGCCGACGCGACCGTGATCTATGTCCCGCCGGCAGGCGCTGCCGACGCAATCATCGAAGCGATTGAAGCCGAGATCCCGTTCATCACCTGCATCACCGAGGGTATCCCGGTCATGGACATGGTGCGGGTCAAGGCCAAGCTCGACAAGTCGAAGTCGCGCCTGCTCGGCCCTAACTGCCCGGGCATCCTGACCCCGGAAGAATGCAAGATCGGCATCATGCCGGGCTCGATCTTCCGCAAGGGTTCGGTTGGTATTGTCTCGCGCTCCGGCACGCTTACGTATGAGGCCGTCTTCCAGACCTCGAACGAAGGTCTCGGCCAGACCACCGCTGTCGGTATCGGCGGCGACCCGGTCAAGGGCACGGAGTTCATCGACGTGCTGGAACTGTTCCTCGCCGACCCGGCCACCACTTCGATCATCATGATCGGCGAAATCGGTGGTGCGGCTGAAGAAGACGCAGCCCAGTTCCTGATCGACGAAGCCAAGAAGGGTCGCAAGAAGCCGATGGCCGGCTTCATCGCCGGTCGTACGGCGCCAAAGGGCCGCACGATGGGCCATGCGGGCGCCGTGGTTTCGGGCGGCAAGGGCGATGCGGAATCCAAGATTGCAGCCATGGAAGCGGCTGGCATCAAGGTTTCGCCATCGCCGGCACGGCTCGGCAAGACCCTGGTTGAAGTCCTCAAGGGCTGAGACCGCTTAAGCAATGCCAGGCAGGGGGACCGCACATAGGGTCCGTCTGCCTGATTTGGCGTTTTGACAGAAGAGCCGCCCGTTGGGTGGCCAAGAAAGCGGCAGGCCGGGTTTCCGGTCATCACCTCAAGTCGGGAGGCGGGCTAAAACGCCCGCGAACAGTATGGCAAGGCAAGAAGCCAACGAGCAGTTTCTGATCACGTCGTTCCTCGACGGATCGAATGCAGCCTATATCGAACAGCTCCACGCACGTTACGAGGACGACCCCAAGTCCGTCCCGGACGAATGGCAGGCTTTTTTCAAGGCGCTCGCCGAAGACCCGGCCGATGTGAAGAAGGCCGCCGCCGGAGCTTCCTGGCAGCGCAAGAACTGGCCGGTTGCAGCAAACGGCGAACTTGTTTCCGCGCTCGACGGAAACTGGGGTATAGCGGAAAAGGCAATCGAGACCAAAGTGAAGGCCAAGGCCGAGGTCGCCGGTAAACCGCTTAGCGAAGCCGAGGTCGTGCAGGCTGCACGGGATTCCGTTCGCGCCATCATGATGATCCGCGCCTATCGCATGCGCGGCCACCTGCACGCCAATCTCGACCCGCTCGGCATTGCCGCGCCGGTCGAGGATTTCAACGAGTTGTCGCCGCAGGCCTATGGTTTTACCGAGGCCGACTACGACCGCAAGATCTTCATCGATAATGTTCTCGGCCTGGAATATGCAACTGTGCCCGAGATGCTGGACATCCTCCGGCGCACCTATTGCTCGACGCTGGGTGTCGAGTTCATGCATATCTCCAATCCTGAGGAAAAGGCCTGGATCCAGGAGCGGATCGAAGGCCCCGACAAGGGCGTCGAATTCACTCCGAACGGCAAGAAAGCAATCCTGTCCAAACTGATCGAGGCGGAGGGCTTCGAGCAGTTCATCGACGTCAAGTACAAGGGTACCAAGCGTTTCGGCCTTGATGGCGGCGAGGCGCTTATCCCTGCGCTTGAACAGATCATCAAGCGCGGTGGCCAGGAAGGACTTGAGGAAATCGTTCTCGGCATGGCGCATCGCGGCCGCCTGAATGTGCTCTCCCAAGTCATGGGCAAGCCGCATCGCGCAATCTTCCACGAGTTCAAGGGCGGCTCATTCAAGCCCGACGAAGTCGAGGGCTCGGGCGACGTAAAGTATCACCTTGGCGCTTCCTCGGACCGCGAATTCGACGGCAACAAGGTTCACCTGTCTCTGACGGCCAACCCGTCGCACCTGGAAATCGTCAACCCGGTCGTCATGGGCAAGGCTCGCGCGAAGCAAGATCAGTTGGCCAAGGTCTGGGAAGGCGACATCATTCCGCTACGCGAGCGTGTCAGGGTTCTGCCGCTGCTTCTCCACGGTGACGCTGCATTCGCGGGCCAGGGTGTCGTTGCCGAAATCCTCGGCCTATCTGGGCTGCGTGGACACCGCGTCGGCGGCACCATGCATTTTATCATCAACAACCAGATCGGTTTCACGACCAACCCTGCCTTCTCACGGTCTTCGCCCTATCCGTCGGACGTCGCCAAGATGATCGAAGCGCCGATCTTCCATGTGAACGGCGACGATCCGGAAGCGGTCACCTACGCCGCGAAGATTGCCACCGAATACCGGATGAAGTTCCACAAGCCGGTCGTTGTCGACATGTTCTGCTATCGCCGCTTCGGCCACAACGAAGGCGACGAGCCGGCGTTCACGCAACCGAAGATGTACAAGGCAATCCGCGCCCACAAGACGGTCGTCCAGCTCTATGCCGAGCGCCTGATCGCCGAGGGCCTCATCACCGAAGGCGACCTGGAAAAGATGAAGGCCGACTGGCGTGCGCATCTCGAGCAGGAATTCGAAGCGGGCCAATCCTACAAGCCGAACAAGGCTGACTGGCTCGACGGCGCATGGTCCGGCCTTCGCACCGCCGATAACGCCGACGAGCAGCGCCGGGGCAAGACCGCCGTTCCCATGAAGTCGTTGAAGGAGATCGGCCGCAAGCTTTCGACGATCCCAGAAGGTTTCAAAGCACACCGCACCATCCAGCGCTTTATGGATAACCGCGCCCAGATGGTGGACACCGGTGAGGGCGTCGATTGGGCTATGGCTGAAGCGCTGGCCTTCGGATCGCTCTGCCTTGACGGTCACAAGGTCCGCCTTTCCGGTCAGGATTGCGAGCGCGGAACCTTCTCGCAGCGCCATTCGGTGCTCTACGATCAGGAAACGGAAGAACGCTATATCCCGCTCGCGAACTTGTCGCCCACGCAGGCGCGCTACGAAGTGATCAACTCGATGCTCTCGGAAGAGGCGGTGCTCGGTTTCGAATACGGCTACTCGCTGGCACGTCCCAACGCACTGACCCTTTGGGAGGCGCAGTTCGGTGACTTCGCCAACGGTGCGCAGGTCGTGTTCGACCAGTTCATCTCCTCGGGTGAGCGCAAGTGGCTTCGCATGTCCGGCCTCGTCTGCCTGCTGCCGCACGGCTATGAAGGACAGGGTCCGGAACATTCCTCCGCTCGTCTTGAGCGTTACCTGCAGCTTTGCGCCGAAGACAACATGCAGGTCGCCAACGTTACGACTCCGGCGAACTACTTTCACATCTTGCGCCGCCAGATGAAGCGCGACTTCCGCAAGCCGTTGATCCTTATGACGCCGAAGTCCCTTCTGCGCCACAAGCGCGCGACATCGAGCCTTGCCGAGATGGCGGGTGAATCGTCGTTCCATCGTCTGCTCTGGGATGATGCGGAAGTCATCAAGGATGGTCCAATCAAGCTGCAGAAGGACAACAAGATCCGTCGCGTGGTGATGTGTTCGGGCAAGGTCTATTACGACCTCCTGGAAGAGCGTGAAAAGCGCGGTATTGATGACGTCTATCTGCTTCGTATCGAACAGCTCTATCCGTTCCCGGCAAAGGCGTTGATCAACGAGCTGTCCCGTTTCCGCAACGCGGAAATGGTGTGGTGCCAGGAAGAGCCCAAGAACATGGGCGCGTGGTCGTTCATCGACCCCTATCTGGAGTGGGTGCTTGCCCATATCGACGCGAAGTACCAGAGGGTCCGCTATACCGGTCGTCCGGCTGCAGCATCGACGGCAACCGGTCTCATGTCGAAGCACCTGGCACAGCTGGAAGCCTTCCTCGAGGACGCGCTGGGGGGCTGACGCTCCCCGGCAACACCAACCATTCGACAGAAACCGCTAACTGATCAACGGAATTGAAAACATGGCTACAGAAATCCGCGTACCCACCTTGGGTGAATCCGTCAGCGAAGCCACGGTCGGCACCTGGTTCAAGAAGGTTGGCGATACCGTCAAGGCAGACGAGCCCATTGTCGAACTGGAAACCGACAAGGTAACCGTCGAAGTCCCTGCGCCTGCTTCAGGCGTGCTCACCGAAATCGTTGCCGCCAACGGGGAAACCGTCGGTCTCGGCGCCCTGCTCGGCCAGATCGCCGAAGGTGCTGCCGGCGCCGTTTCCGCAGAGCCAGCGAAGGCGGCCGCGCCTGCTACCGCCGCTGCCCCTGCTGCGCCGGTGTCCGCTATGCCGGCCGCTCCGGCGGCTGCAAAAATGCTGGCTGAAAACCAGCTTTCGGCCGATCAGGTGGAAGGAACCGGCAAGCGTGGCCAGGTCCTCAAGGGCGACGTTATCGCCGCTGTCGCGAAGGGTGTGACGACGGCCGCCGCTCCGGCCCCGACCGCTGCCCCTCGTGCGCCCTCGGCCGCCGACGATGTGGTCCGTGAAGAGCGGGTCAAGATGACCCGCCTGCGCCAGACGATTGCCAAGCGTCTCAAGGATGCCCAGAATACCGCAGCCATGCTGACGACCTACAATGAGGTGGACATGTCGGCGGTCATGAGCCTGCGCAACAAGTACAAGGACATCTTCGAGAAGAAGCATGGCGTGAAGCTCGGCTTCATGGGCTTCTTCACCAAGGCCGTGACCCACGCGCTCAAGGAACTCCCGGCTGTTAACGCCGAGATCGACGGTACCGACATCATTTACAAGAACTACTGCCATATCGGTGTCGCCGTAGGTACCGACAAGGGCCTGGTCGTGCCGGTCGTGCGCGATGCCGACCAGATGTCCATTGCGGAAATCGAAAAGGACATCGGCCGCCTCGGCAGGCTGGCGCGCGATGGCCAGCTCTCCATGGCCGACATGCAGGGCGGTACCTTCACGATCTCCAACGGTGGCGTCTACGGCTCGCTGATGTCCTCGCCGATCCTCAATGCCCCGCAGTCCGGCATTCTTGGCATGCACAAGATCCAGGACCGTCCGGTCGCCATCGGTGGCCAAGTCGTGATCCGTCCGATGATGTATCTGGCTCTTTCATATGACCACCGGATGGTCGACGGCAAGGAAGCCGTGACATTCCTGGTTCGTGTCAAGGAAAGCCTGGAAGACCCGGAACGCTTGGTTCTCGATCTCTAAGCAAAGACCTCGGCAGGCTGCCTCTGGCAGCCTGCCGTTCAATCCGGCATAGTGGCGAACCAGTGATCGCGCCGACGTCGGAAGGAAAACGAAGATGCACGCCTATCTCCTGGAACTCGCCTCGCTGATGGCTGTCTTCTCCTTCGCGATCGTCGCGCCGGGAGCCGACACGGCTATGGTCATGCGCCAAGTTATGGTGCATGGGCGACACGCGGCGATCCTGACCAGCATCGGCATCGGCACCTCGCTGATGTTCCATGTGACCTATACGATCCTCGGCCTCGGGCTCATCATCTCGCAATCCCTGTTGCTGTTCGGGATCATCAAGTGGGTAGGGGCTGCGTATCTGATCTATATGGGCGTCATGGCCCTGCGGGCCGGCCGGACGGATCTCGATCCCGTGACGGGCCTACCCGATGCGCCGCGTCAGAGCGCGTTTCGCGCGTTTGGCCTCGGTTTTCTGGCCAATGCGCTCAATCCGAAGCCGGTCCTGTTCTTCCTGTCGATCTTCTCGGCGCTGGTCAGCGCCTCGACCCCGGGCATGGTGAAGTTCGGCTATGGCCTGGTCATGGCGACCTGCCTGATTGCCTGGTTTGTCGGCGTGTCCTTCTTCATGACGACGCCGCGTATGCGTGCGGTCTTTTCCCGCATGAGCAAATGGATCAATCGTGCTTCGGGCCTTGTGTTCATTGCCTTCGGCCTGAAACTCGCGGCGGCAAAGGCCAATTGAGATGAAGGTCCGGCTGACGTCGTTCATCGCTGCCGCCGGGATGATCGGGTCTTACCCGGTTGCCGCCGCCGATTGCCCGATCGAACGCGCTGTATATGCCGAAGCCGAAGCAGGCATCGAGCTTCGTTTCGAGGCAAGCGGAGAGAGCACGCCGGTCAGCCACCGCTTTTCGCTGGTCGCCCCCGCGGCCAAGATGAATGTCGAAGGCCATGTGATGTTCGATCCAGAAATCGAGCGCCCGGTGGCGATGGCTCTCGACAATTGCCCTGAGGGTGACGTGACGGGCGCGGACATCGCCGCCTGCACCGTCTGGAAAGGCATTATATATGCGGCCGACAAGGCGACCGCTCAGATAGGTCTTCTTCCGCCGGAAGACACCGATGCGCCCGACACTCTCATCCTGCCGGGCTTCGGACCGGTGATCGCGGCATCCTCGTATGGGGAGGCCGTAACTGCGACGCCGCGGGATGTCTTCACATTCAAGCAATGTTCGCCCAAGGCCTGACGGGTGACAGCACTGTAACAGTCGAAGGAACGATACGATGGCTTATGATGTGGTGGTAATCGGAAGTGGCCCGGGCGGCTATGTTTGCGCGATTAAGGCGGCCCAGCTCGGCCTCAAGGTGGCCGTGGTCGAAAAGCGTGCAACTTACGGCGGGACATGCCTCAATATCGGCTGCATTCCTTCGAAGGCGCTGCTGCATGCCTCCGAGATGTTCCATCATGCGGCACATGGAATGGACGCGCTGGGCGTCGAAGTCGCCGCGCCGAAGCTCAATCTCGAAAAGATGATGGCGCACAAGGACGCGACCGTTAAGTCGAACGTCGACGGTGTTGCCTTCCTGTTCAAGAAGAACAAGATCGACGGTTTCCAGGGAACGGGCAAGATTCTCGGGGTCGGCAAGGTTTCAGTGACGAACGAGAAGGGCGAGGTTCAGGAGCTTGAAGCCAAGAACATCGTCATCGCTACCGGTTCCGATGTTGCCGGCATTCCCGGCGTCGCCGTCGAGATCGATGAGAAGGTCATCGTCTCGTCCACCGGTGGCATCGCGCTCGACAAAGTTCCGGGCAAGATGGTCGTCGTCGGCGGCGGCGTCATCGGGCTCGAACTCGGTTCGGTCTGGGCGCGGCTCGGCGCCAAGGTGACGGTCGTCGAATATCTCGATACCATTCTCGGCGGCATGGACGGTGAAGTCTCCAAGCAGTTCCAGCGCATGCTCGCAAAACAGGGTATGGAGTTCAATCTCGGTGCCAAGGTTACCGGCGTCGAAAAATCCGGCAAGGGCGCCAAGGTCACCTTCGAACCGGTGAAGGGCGGCGATGCGGTTGTGCTCGATGCCGATGTCGTCTTGATCGCCACCGGCCGCAAACCATATACCGAAGGCCTGGGGCTTGCCGAGGCGGGCGTTGTGCTCGATGGTCGCGGCCGCGTCGAGATTGACCGCCACTACCGGACCAACGTCGCCGGCATCTATGCGATCGGCGACGTCGTCAAGGGGCCGATGCTGGCGCACAAAGCCGAGGACGAGGGCGTGGCACTCGCCGAGATCCTTGCCGGCCAGGCAGGCCATGTGAACTACGACGTGATTCCGGGCGTCGTCTACACGCAGCCCGAGGTCGCGTCCGTCGGCAAAACCGAGGAAGAGCTCAAGACCGCCGGCGTGGCCTACAAGGTCGGCAAGTTCCCGTTCATGGCCAATGGCCGGGCTCGTGCGATGCTCGCGACCGACGGCTTCGTGAAGGTTCTGGCCGACAAGCAGACTGATCGCGTGCTTGGCGTCCATATCGTCGGCTTCGGTGCTGGCGAAATGATCCACGAGGCAGCGGTGCTGATGGAGTTCGGCGGCTCGGCGGAAGATCTCGGCCGGACCTGCCACGCGCATCCGACCATGTCGGAAGCCGTGAAGGAAGCCGCGCTTGCCGCTTTCTTCAAGCCGATCCACATGTGATTCGTCCGTCCTGACGGGTTAATTCTTCGTCATTTTACTGGCCGCGTCTTGCCATGCAGGGCGCGGCCTTTATCATCTGGACGCAATTGCCCCTAACCGATTGACGAAAGGCAAGAAAATGGCGTCCTCCCCCGTTTTGTCCTATTCCATTCCGCAGCGCCTAATCCACTGGCTGATGGCCGGTCTCATCCTGTTCAATCTGCTCTTTGCCGAAGCGATGGAAGAGCTTTCCGAGGCGGCGGAAGAGGGGCAAACCCCCACCCCCGACATGATCGCATCGGCCAATATCCATGCCTATGTCGGCATTGCCGTGCTCAGTCTCGCGGTTATCCGCGTCATCCTGCGCCTCACACATGGTGCTCCTGAGGCGCCCGCCGAAGAGCCGCCGCTTGGACGGCTCGCCGCAAAGGTCTCCAGTGGCGCTTTCTACTTGCTGTTCTTCGCCATGCCTATCAGCGGCGCGTTGGCCTATTACGGCGGCGTCGAGGCGGCGGGTGGGCCGCATGGCGGACCGATGAAGCTCTTGATGTGGATCCTGATCGTCGTGCACGTCGGTGCCGTCCTCGTGCACCAATTCGTGTGGAAGACGCCGGTCGCTCAGCGCATGACCAAGGGGTGAGAAGGGGGCAGCACGGTCGGCGCCATCGTCAGTTGGTGGCGCTTACCGTGTATCCCTGCTTGCGCAGCAATTCGACCAGGCCTTCCTCTCCGGGCAGGTGCAGGGCACCGACGGCGATGAATGCATTGCCCTTGGCGAGCGCTGGAGCGCTTCCTTTGGCCATGACCTTGTTGCGGTCGAGGACGATGCGTTTTTCGAAAGCGGCATAGCCGCTTTCCTCTTCGCCGGGTTCACTGGGCGCGACCACCTTGAGCATCGGCATGGTCAATCCGATGTCGCCGGCGAGATAAAGCTGGGTCATGGTCTCGATGATGTCATTCATCTTGTCGCCCAGGGCCAGGGTCTCGATCAGCGCCTGCAAGTGAAATTCCACCGGGAGTTCGGCCATTGCGGCGAGCTGTTCGGCGAATGTCTCGAGCCCCACGATCTGCTTGCCCGATTTCAGAGCGTCTTCGGCAATGTGCTTGTCGAGGAAGGAGGCGCCCTTGGCCTTGCGGGCCAACTCGCACGCCGGGAGCGCCACGAAACTCGAAATGATCCATGGCTTCATGCGCGCAACCGCCGTCATCGAGATTCCGCGTTCCTTGAGTCCCGTTTCCAGACGGCTCGCTTCCTCGGCAGACAGATGGTCCGCAATGGTCGTTCCATCGGTGAACATGGTGAGTTCCGGATGGAGCAGAAGAGCGACGGCCGCCTTCTTATCGTCCAGGATTTCGTCTGATTCGACCACAATGGTCGAGGCGGCATCCAGGGCTTTGCGGGCAGCATCGGACATGGTCAGGACACGCGGATCGGTCACATGCATGGTGCCGAGAAGCCATGAAGGTTCGATGCCGTCCTTCTCGATCTTCCAAAGAATGCCCTTGCCGTTCGGTGTCTTTGCGCCTTCATGAATTACCTCGGCATAGGCCTTTGGATCGTTATCCTTGAGGCCGATCAGCAGGTTCGTTCCAGGGCAGGCGACGTCTTCGGCGCCCTGCGCCGGCGAGAGGGACGCAAGGACAAGCAGCAGTGAGACCGCGACAACGATGTGAAGGGAGGCAATGAGCCAGAGGGCCAGGTCGCCTGTACGCAGGTGGATAGGGTGCAGCCTCTGCCGGTTGATGGAGTTCGCGATCATGGATCTATCCAATTGCATTCGTTTGCCAGCCTAGAGCCCATGCCCTCATGTTCCCTTAATGCGTTTGGTTAACGTGGGCCTCAGGCACGAGGATGCGCCTTGTCGTAAACGTCTAGAAGCCTGATCGAATCGACGCCGGTATAAACCTGCGTCGTCGAAAGGCTGGCATGACCCAGCAATTCCTGGATGGTGCGCAGGTCGCCGCCGCCGCTCAAGAGATGCGTTGCGAACGAATGGCGCAGCGCATGGGGGGTCGCCGAATCGGGAAGACCGAGCGCGGAGCGGAGGCGTTGCATCTCCCGCTGAATGATGGCTGGCTGCAGCTTTGCGCCACGAGCGCCGCGGAAGAGGGGCGAATCCGCTTCCAGATGGTGAGGGCAGAGGCGCATATATGCCTGTACGGCCTCCGCCACAGTCGGGAGAAGCGGAACGAGGCGCGTCTTGCCACCCTTGCCGTTGATACGAAGGGCGTTGGCTGAACCGGAAAAAGCCTTCGGAGTGAGGTCAAGAGCCTCGGAAATGCGCAGCCCGCACCCGTAGAGCAGCGTCAGGACGGCAGCGTCGCGTGCTGCTATCCAGGGTTCGTCATTGAGTTGCATATCGGCACTGACGACCGAGAGTGCCTGGTCTCCACTCAACGGTTTGGGAAGGGATTTCGGTTGCTTCGGCGAGCGCAAAGCAACGGCGCCCGCAGCGTTCACCAGCCCCTTCTTTTCCAGATAGCGCAGGAATGAGCGCAGACCTGCGAGGTGTCGGCCAAGCGAGCGGGCGCCCGATCCTTCCTTTCTGCGTGCCGCGAGAAAAGCGCGCAGATCCGCCGGGCGCAACTCGGAGATGTCGCGGATACACGGCGCCCCCCCGAGGTGCGTCGTCAGAAATCCTAGAAACTGGCGCGTATCCCGTTCATAGGCTTCCAGCGTATTGGCGGCGAGGCGACGTTCGCCCGCGAGGCTTTCGAGCCAGCTTGTGCGCTCTCTCAGGAGGTCGGGTGCGGCGATGATCAGCGGTGCATTCACCGGTCTCGTACCTTTACTTTGAGTCCTTGCTGCGCCAACATGCCCGTCAGGTGTTAGGGAAGCGCTAACGTCGCATGATCTGTCACTGTTCGATCACATTAGGCTGCGATAGAGGCTAATCGATACTATCGGGGTTTTACATGGCTCGCCGTGATTCGTTGACAGTGTTCGGGCAGTTCGCCGAAACGGTGGCTCTGGTATCCCAAGGGCAACCCGGCCACATTGTTGATACACTGATCGCCGAGCGTGGCGAGAAAATCGTCCGAAATCCCCTCTGGCCTGTCATGCGGCCATTTCTGTACACGTTGCTTCGCTATGCCAAGGCGATAGAGTTCGCCAACGATATCGCGAACATGCCTGGCTTTCAGGCCTTCGAATACCTGAGCGCGGTCTTGCAACTCGATATCAAGGTTAGTCACGGCGAACGCATCCCTACGTCGGGTGGTTTCATCATGGTGAGCAACCACCCGACCGGGATCGCTGATGGCGTTGCCGTTTTCGATCTCCTCAAGCATCGCCGTCCGGACATGATGTTCTTCGCCAATCGAGATGCGGTGCGGGTCAATCCGAGACTGGTGGAGATCGTCATTCCGGTTGAATGGCGCGAAGAACACAAGAGCAAACTCAAAGCCCGCGAAACCCTGCAACTGACGAATCGGGCGATCGAGGAGGAGAAAGCCACGGTCCTCTTTCCATCGGGGCGCATCGCTTATTGGGCGAACGGCCGTCTCAACGAGCGCCCCTGGAAAACATCGGCGGTCGGGCTTGCCCGCAAGTACAACTTGCCCATTCTTCCCGTCCACATGCGGGCTCGAAATTCGGGATTGTTCTACTGGTTCGCGAAGTGGTCGACGGAGCTCCGTGACATGACGGTGTTCTACGAACTTCTGAACAAGAAGGGCGACCGTTTTGATTTCACCATTGGCCAGTTGATCCAGCCGGATCAGCTCGAAGGCGATCTGACTGATGTCACCGCGGCGCTTGAACAGCATACCGTTCATGACCTCGCAGCCGACGCGAATAGTTCGTTTTCGTTCTGAACGAGCCCGAGCTTCCTGAGGAAGCAATGGGCGGCGCTTCCCGGCCACCTCCGCTTTTGCGGTTCCCTTTCCGCCCCGGCAGAGGCAAGTTGCTGGCAAATGAAAGACGATTCGCCCGAACTCTTCGCCGTCCCGAAGGATCGTGTCGTGCCCGTGTTGGTGCCGATGCCCGCACCTGTGCCTTATTCCTATGTCGTACCCGAGGGAATGGCGGTGATGCCGGGATCGATCGTGCAGGTTCCTCTCGGCCCACGCCAGGTGATCGGCGTGGTTTGGGATGGTCCCGAAGGCGGTTCGGTCGAAGCGCGCAAGCTGAGGCCGATCGGAAAGGTGTTCGATTGCCCACCGATCGATCTTGCCATGCGTACCTTTCTCGATTGGGTCGCAGCCTATACGCTCTCCCCACCCGGTCTGGTGGCGCGCATGGCGCTCAGGGCCCCTGCGGCTCTCGATCCGGAGCCGATGGTCGAGGGATTGCGTTTCGCGGGGATCGAACCCGAGCGCCTCACGCCGGCGCGCCGCAAGGTGCTCGATCTGGCGAGTGACGGGCTTTCCTGGACTCGCAGCGGCCTTGCGCATGCGGCGGGTGTTTCCTCAAGCGTCATCGATGGACTTGCCAGCCACGGTGTCTTCGAGACGATCTTCCTGCCGCCGGCGCCCGTAGTGGCGAAGCCGGATCCCGACTTCGCCGAGGCGAAACTCGAAGGGCCGCAGCGGGAAGCCGCCGACGGCATTCTCGAGGGTGTTGGGACAAGTGGATTCTCCGTGGCCCTGATCGACGGGGTAACGGGGTCCGGCAAGACGGAAGTCTATTTCGAGGCCATTGCAGAGACTCTGCGGCAGGGCCGGCAGGTGCTCATTCTGCTGCCCGAAATCGCGCTTACGGCAAATTTCCTGGAGCGATTCCAGGATCGTTTCGGATCGAAGCCAGGTGAGTGGCATTCGGACCTTTCGACGCGCATGCGCGAAAAGGTCTGGCGACAGGCGGCAACCGGAGAGATCAGGGTCGTGGCCGGTGCCCGTTCGGCACTTTTCCTGCCATTTGAGGATCTCGGGCTGATCATCGTCGACGAAGAGCACGATCCGGCCTACAAACAGGAAGACCGGGTTTTCTACAATGCCCGTGACATGGCCATCGTCCGGGCGCGGATCGCTGATTTCCCGGTGGTGCTCGTTTCTGCAACGCCATCGGTCGAGAGCCAGGTCAACTGTCTTAACGGTCGATACAAGCGCATTCACTTGCCGACCCGTTTCGCCGGCGCGGCGCTACCCGATCTGCATCTTATCGATATGCGGCGCCACCCACCGGAGCGCGGGGGCTTCCTCTCGCCGATCCTGCTGAAGTCGGTGGGCAAGACGATCGAGCGTGGCGAACAGGCCCTGCTTTTCCTCAATCGGCGCGGATATGCGCCGCTTACGCTCTGCAGGGTTTGCGGACACAGGTTCCAGTGCCCGCAGTGTTCGAGCTGGCTGGTCGAGCATCGTTTTCGTGGACAGATCCAGTGCCACCAGTGCGGCTACTGCGAGCCGACGCCGAATGCCTGTCCCGAATGCGGCACGCTCGACCACCTGGTCGCCTGCGGTCCGGGGGTCGAACGGATCGCCGAGGAGGTGGAGCGCCATTTTCCCGAGGCGCGGACCCTCGTGCTTTCCTCCGATCTCGGCGGCGTCAAACGCTTGCGCCTGGAACTGGAGGCGATCGCTGACGGGCAAGCGGACATCGTTATCGGCACACAGCTGGTGGCCAAAGGACATAACTTCCCGCTGATGACCCTGGTCGGCATCGTCGATTCCGACATAGGGCTCGCCAACGGAGATCCGCGCGCCGCCGAGCGCACGTTTCAACTGCTCTCTCAAGTTACGGGGCGCGCTGGGCGCACCGGCCGCAAGAGCCATGGTCTGCTCCAGACATACCAGCCGCAGCACCCGGTGATGCAAGCGCTCGTCTCCGGCGATGCAAGTGCGTTCTACGAGCGCGAGATTGCCGAGCGCGAACGGGCAGGGCTGCCGCCCTTCGGACGGCTGGTGTCGATCATAGTCTCGGCGGATAGTCGTGGCGAGGCCGAAACCCATGCACGGCAATTGCGGAATGCGGCGCCGCATGAAACAGGGATCGCAATCCTTGGACCCGCCGAAGCGCCGCTTGCTCTCATCCGTGGGCGGCACCGCTTCCGTCTCCTCATCCATGGCCGGCGCAACAGCGATATGCAGGGCTTTGTCCGCCTGATGCTGGAAAGAGGCCCGAAGGAGCGTCGATCCATCCATGTGCAGGTGGACGTCGATCCGCAGAGCTTCCTTTGACGACGGTTGGTCGCTTGACCATCCCTCTGCCAGATTGAGCAAGAAGCGTTGAAAGACCTTCCGATTCACCGGGCAGAGTGATACCTCCACATACTCTGATGTGCGATAAGGCATCCGAAATAGTCGGTTTGATACGAGGATCGAGATGGAGTTCTATTTTCCCACGGAATTGGGCGAGCAACTGGCTTTTGCCGCGGCAGCCGCCTCGGCGTTGATCGGGCTTATTGTGATGTTTGCGCCTGGTCTCTCATTGCATTTCATAGGGCTGCAATTGCGCGACGGAAGGGCGGAGGGTTATGGCGCAGCCCGTTCCTCCGGAGGCCTGCTTCTCGGCTTCTCGGCATGCGCCCTTCTGCTCGCGCAGCCGATGCTCTATCTCGCGCTTGGAGCGGCTCTCGGCATGTCCGCTTTTGCGAGGATTCTCTCCATTATGTCGGATAGCGGAAATTCATTGCGGAGTTTTCTACTGTTGGTTGTGCAAATCGCGCTGGCATCGCTTCCGATAGCCTACGTTTTCGGGCTCACCTGACCGGCATTCGCGAATGAGTGCTGCTTGCTTTGTCAATTTGCCGCAGTTTCGCACAAAATTGCATGCACGCACTTGTCCTAAAGGCGTAAACCGGCAATACGCGTGTTGCGAGTCCGGACTTCCTATGCTAGACGGACCGCGAATTCGGAAAACGCAAGTCACAACGGCTTGTGTTTCTGGGGGAAAACGTAACGATTTCAAGACCGTACCGCTTTCGTGCTGAAAGGGTGTCGGTTCTGGGTCAAAATCAGGGAAATTTTTGCCCGTGGCAGACACATCCCAGCTTATTTCAGGTGTAGCGGAGCGCTATGCTTCCTCGCTTTTCGAGCTTGCGCTCGAAGCGGGATCGATCGATGCTGTCAGTGCCGATCTCAACCGGTTCCAGGCGATGATCGACTCGAGCGATGACCTGAAGCGGCTGGTCGCTTCCCCGGTATTTTCCGCCGAGGATCAGACGAAGGCGATTGTCGCCATCTGCGAGAGGGCCGCTATCGGTGGGCTCGTCGCAAACTTCCTCAAGGTCGTCGCTGGCAACCGCCGTCTCTTCGCCGTCTCGGGCATGATTTCCGCCTTCCGGCAGATCGCCGCCCGTCATCGCGGAGAGATCACGGCTCAGGTCACGTCGGCTCATGCCCTGTCTTCGGAACAGGAAAAAGAATTGAAGGCGGCGCTGAAGAGCGTCACCGACAAGGATGTAACGATCGAAGTCACGATCGATCCGTCCATTCTCGGTGGTCTGATCGTCAAGGTCGGCTCGCGCCAGATCGACACGTCTCTTCGCACCAAACTTTCCACCCTTAAGCTTGCACTGAAAGAGGTTGGCTGATGGATATCCGCGCCGCGGAAATTTCCGCAATTCTGAAAGATCAAATCAAAAACTTCGGCAAAGAGGCGGAAGTCTCCGAAGTCGGCCAGGTGCTCTCCGTCGGTGACGGTATTGCCCGTGTTTACGGTCTCGACAACGTCCAGGCTGGCGAAATGGTCGAGTTCCCTGGCGGCATCCGTGGCATGGCGCTGAACCTCGAAGCCGACAATGTCGGTGTCGTTATTTTCGGTTCGGACCGTGACATCAAGGAAGGCGACACGGTCAAGCGGACTGGCGCCATTGTGGACGTCCCGGTCGGTCCGGAGCTGCTCGGCCGCGTCGTCGACGCGCTCGGCAACCCGATCGACGGCAAGGGCCCGATCAATGCGGCCCGTCGCGCTCGCGTCGACGTCAAGGCTCCCGGTATCATCCCGCGCAAGTCGGTTCACGAGCCGATGTCGACCGGCCTCAAGGCCATTGACGCCCTGATCCCGGTCGGCCGCGGCCAGCGCGAATTGGTCATCGGCGACCGCCAGACCGGCAAGACCGCGATCATTCTCGACACGATCCTCAACCAGAAGGCCATTCACGACAATGGTCCGGACGGAGACAAGCTGTACTGCGTCTACGTCGCAATCGGCCAGAAGCGTTCGACGGTTGCCCAGTTCGTGAAGGTTCTCGAAGAACGCGGTGCTCTCAAGTACTCGATCATTGTCGCTGCGACCGCTTCCGATCCGGCTCCGATGCAGTACCTTGCTCCGTTCGCGGGCTGCGCGATGGGCGAATACTTCCGTGACAACGGCCAGCACGCCCTGATCGGTTACGATGACCTTTCCAAGCAGGCTGTCGCTTACCGCCAGATGTCGCTTCTGCTGCGCCGTCCGCCGGGCCGCGAAGCTTATCCGGGCGACGTCTTCTACCTGCACTCCCGCCTGCTCGAGCGCGCTGCAAAGCTCTCGGACGAAAAGGGTGCCGGTTCGCTCACCGCGCTGCCGGTCATCGAGACCCAGGGCAACGACGTGTCGGCGTTCATCCCGACCAACGTGATCTCGATCACCGACGGCCAGATCTTCCTCGAAACCGACCTGTTCTACCAGGGTATCCGTCCGGCCGTTAACGTCGGTCTGTCGGTTTCGCGCGTCGGCTCGTCGGCCCAGATCAAGGCGATGAAGCAGGTTGCCGGCTCGATCAAGGGCGAACTTGCCCAGTATCGCGAAATGGCCGCCTTCGCCCAGTTCGGTTCGGACCTTGATGCTGCGACCCAGCGCCTGCTGAATCGCGGTGCACGCCTGACCGAACTCCTGAAGCAGCCGCAGTTCTCGCCGCTGAAGACGGAAGAACAGGTTGCCGTGATCTTCGCCGGCGTCAACGGCTACCTCGACAAGATCGCCGTCAACCAGGTTGGCAAGTTTGAGCAGGGCCTGCTCTCCTACCTTCGTTCGGAAGGCAAGGCCATTCTCGACGCCATCCGTACCGACAAGGCCATCAGCGACGACACCAAGGGCAAACTCAAGGCTGCCCTGGATCAGTTCGCCAAGTCTTTCGCGTAATCGGGGCTCAAGCCAAGGACGGATAACGGATGCCTTCACTTAAGGATCTGAAAAACCGGATCGCCTCCGTCAAGGCGACGCAGAAAATCACCAAGGCGATGAAGATGGTCGCCGCGGCGAAGCTGCGTCGTGCGCAGGAGGCGGCCGAGGCCGCACGTCCCTATTCGCAGCGCATGGGTGCCGTTCTTGCCAACATCGCTCAGGCGGTAGGCAGCGATGACAGTGCACCCAGGCTGATGACGGGGACCGGCAGGGACGACGTGCATTTGCTTATCGTTTGCACGGCCGAACGCGGCCTTTGCGGCGGTTTCAACTCGCAGATCGCCCGCTTCGCCCGCGATCACGCCCGCAAGCTTCTCGCAGCCGGCAAGACGGTCAAGATCTTCTGCGTCGGCAAGAAGGGATACGACAGTCTGCGGCGCGAGTTCGGCGCCAACATCGTCGAACGCACAGACCTTCGCGAGGTCAAGCGCGTTGCTTTCGAAAACGCCGACGTGATTGGCCGCAAGGTCATATCGATGTTCGACAAGGGCGAGTTCGACGTCGCGACGCTTTTCTATTCGGAGTTCAAGTCCGTCATCAGCCAGGTGCCGACTGCACAGCAGCTGATCCCGGCCGCTGCTCCCGAAGCGGTTGCCACGACCGGTGCGACTGCCGTCTACGAATACGAGCCCGATGCCGGTGCGATCCTCAGTGATCTCATTCCGCGCAACATCTCTGTGCAGATCTTCCGGGCCCTGCTTGAAAACGTCGCCGGTGAGATGGGCGCCAAGATGAGCGCGATGGACAACGCGACGCGTAATGCTGGTGAGATGATCAACAAGCTTACGCTCTCGTACAACCGTCAGCGCCAGGCCCAGATCACCAAGGAACTCATTGAAATCATTTCGGGCGCGGAAGCGCTCTGAGGTTAAGGAAAGAGGGTAAGAAACATGGCTAAGGCAGCTACCCCGAAATCTACCGCGGCGAAGGCCGCAACCGGCTCCGCAGGCCGGGTTACCCAGGTCATCGGTGCTGTCGTCGACGTTGCGTTCGACGGCGAGCTGCCTGCGATCCTGAACGCGCTGGAAACCGACAACGGCGGCAATCGCCTCGTTCTCGAAGTTGCCCAGCACCTCGGCGAAAACCAGGTTCGCACGATTGCCATGGACTCGACCGAAGGTCTGGTTCGCGGCCAGGCGGTCACCGACACCGGCGCTCCGATCACGGTTCCGGTCGGTCCCGAGACGCTCGGCCGCATCATGAACGTCATCGGCGAGCCCGTCGATGAAGCCGGTCCGCTGGTCACCTCCGGCAAGCGCGCCATCCACCAGGAAGCCCCTGCCTATATCGAACAGTCGACCGAAGCGCAGATCCTCGTCACCGGTATCAAGGTTGTTGACCTTCTCGCGCCTTACGCAAAGGGTGGCAAGATCGGCCTGTTCGGCGGCGCCGGCGTCGGCAAGACCGTTCTCATCATGGAACTGATCAACAACGTCGCCAAGGCCCACGGTGGTTACTCGGTATTCGCAGGCGTGGGGGAACGTACCCGCGAAGGCAACGACCTCTATCACGAAATGATCGAGTCGGGCGTCAACAAGCACGGCGGCGGCGAAGGTTCGAAGGCTGCCCTCGTTTACGGCCAGATGAACGAACCGCCGGGCGCACGCGCTCGCGTTGCGCTCACTGGTCTGACGATTGCCGAAGACTTCCGCGACAAGGGCCAGGACGTTCTGTTCTTCGTCGACAACATCTTCCGCTTCACCCAGGCAGGCTCGGAAGTGTCTGCTCTGCTCGGCCGTATTCCTTCGGCCGTGGGCTATCAGCCGACGCTGGCGACCGACATGGGCGCGATGCAGGAACGCATCACCACGACGACCAAGGGTTCGATCACTTCGGTTCAAGCCATTTACGTTCCGGCCGACGACTTGACCGACCCGGCTCCGGCCACCTCGTTCGCCCACCTGGACGCAACGACCGTTCTGTCGCGTTCTATCGCCGAAAAGGGCATTTACCCGGCCGTTGACCCGCTCGACTCCACCTCGCGCATGCTCGACCCGATGGTTGTTGGCGAGGAGCACTATGAAGTGGCTCGTAAGGTTCAGTCGACCCTGCAGCGCTACAAGGCTCTCCAGGACATCATCGCGATCCTTGGCATGGACGAACTGTCGGAAGACGACCGTCTGGCTGTAGCGCGCGCCCGTAAAATCGAGCGCTTCCTGTCGCAGCCGTTCTTTGTCGCCGAAGTCTTCACCGGTTCGCCGGGCAAGCTGGTTGCTCTCGAAGACACGATCAAGGGCTTCAAGGGTCTGGTCGACGGCGAGTACGACCACCTTCCGGAAGCGGCCTTCTACATGGTCGGCTCAATGGACGAGGCGATCGAAAAGGCCAAGAAGCTGGCTGCTGAAGCTGCCTGATAACGGTTTGGAGGCGCGTGCTTGTCACGCGCCGCTTTCCCGATCTTTTTAGAGAAGTGAACCGCCATGGCCGACAATTTCAATTTTGAACTGGTTTCGCCCGAAAGCCTGCTGCTTTCCGAAAAGGTAAGCGAAGTCGTCATTCCGGCTACCGAAGGCGAAATGACCGTCATGGCTAATCATGCGCCGACCATGACTACAGTCAAGCCGGGTGTCGTGACCGTGAAGCTCGCTTCCGGCCAGGTGCAGAAATACGTCGTGTTCGGCGGTTTCGCCGACATCGTCCCCTCCGGTTGCACGCTGCTGGCCGAATCGGCCGTGGCGCTGAGCGAACTCAATCGCGAAACGTTGACCAAGCGCATCGAGGCTGCACGCGCCGAGCTCAATGACGTTGATAGTCATGAGCACAAGACTCGTCTCGAACAGTACCTCGCCGAGCTCACCCATCTGAATGGCGTGCTGATTCCGGCCTGAGCCAAATGCTCCAACAAGATTGGAAGAAGCGGCCGCGAGGCCGCTTTTTTTGTTTCTTGGCTCCGGGCGTCCGGGGAGATTGTGATCCTCATGGGGGCGGGCGAACATTTGCTCGCCTGATCCGGCACGAAGCATTAGAGTTAGCACAAGCAAACCGAAGTGTGGAGAGGCAGCCATGAAGGTCGGGATTGTTGGTGCGGGAATGGTGGGCAGCTCGGCGGGCTACGCGCTCGCCATGTTGGGAGTTGCCAGCGAGATCGTGCTGGTAGACCTGAACCAGGAGTTGGCCGTTGCACAGGCAGAGGATATCTCTCATGCCGTACCTTTTGTTTCCGCGACGACCGTCAGTGCAGGCAGCTACGAGAATCTCGAAGGTGCCAAAGTCGTCATTCTTGCCGCCGGTGTTGGCCAGAAACCCGGGGAAACGAGGCTCGAACTGCTGGAGCGTAATGCCGAGGTTTTCCGGCAGGTTGTTGGCAATGTTCGGCAGGCTGCGCCAGATGCGATCCTGCTCATCGCTTCCAACCCAGTGGACATCATGACCCAGATTGCTACGCGGCTTTCGGGTCTGCCGCCGCAACGGGTGATCGGTTCCGGCACAATCCTCGACACCGCGCGGTTCCGGAGCCTGATCGGGCGGCATCTCGGAATTGCCCCTCAGTCGGTCCACGCCTATGTACTTGGAGAGCATGGAGACAGCGAAGTACTCGCCTGGTCAAACGCACGGGCCGGATCCGTCGCCCTGCATTCTTTTGCCGATCAGGTAGGAAAGCCGTTGACCGCCGAGGTCCGGAACGAAATCGACGATGGCGTGCGCAATGCAGCCTACAGGATTATCAAAGGCAAGGGTTCGACCTATTTCGGCATCGGCGCCGGTCTGGCGCGTATCGTCAAGGCGGTCGCGCAGGACCAGAGGGACGTCCTGTCGGTCTCGGTAGTCACGGCTGAGGTCGAAGGCGTAAAGGACGTCGCGCTTTCGTTTCCTCGAGTCATAGGGGCGGAAGGCGTTCTTGCCGATCTCTTTCCAGAACTTGATGCTGGCGAGCGTGAGGCGTTGATGCGCAGCGCCGCACTGCTCAAGGAGAGAATCGACTCGGTCTCGCTTTGATTCGTCTCAGTGTTCGTGAAGTCGAGCGTGTGCCTTGGTCGGGCCATGCCGCGCACTTGGTTTTTAGGGGGTAATGCGCTATGGGGTATCGCATTTTAGAGATTTGTACAACGCTGCGGAACGCTTCATGACTGTTCACTTGCCAAATGCTGAAATCGAGAGCGACCAATTGGACGACTTCATGACGAAGGCGAGGGCGGCGAGCGATTTGCTGAAGGCGCTTTCTCATGAGACGAGGCTGCTCATTCTTTGCATCCTGAGCCGAGGTGAAAAAACGGTAGGCGAAATCGAGGCGATCGTGAACGTGCAGCAAGCGGTTGTATCGCAGCATCTCGCGCGGCTGCGTCTGGAGCGATTGGTCAAGACTCGTCGTAAAGGCCGGATGGTCTACTACAGCATTGCCAATCCGGGACTGACCGAGCTGGTATCGGTACTATACAGGATGTATTGCGTGCCGAACGATGGGCCCGCGCCCCAGATCGAATAGTGTATCGGACGGTCCTCGTTACCTGTTTGTGTGTCGCCCGCGACATGCTAATCCTCTGCTGCGAGGAGCGCCGATGATCGACAAGCTGGAATTCTTTATCGCCTTGGCGCGCGAAAGGCACTTCGGGCGGGCCGCCGAGGAATGCGGGATATCGCAGCCGACGCTATCGGCAGCGATCCGTCAACTTGAAGACCAGCTCGGCGTCTTGTTGGTGCAGAGGGGGTCGCGGTTCCAGGGTCTGACGCCTGAAGGCCAGCGCGTCCTCGAATGGGCGCGGCGGATCGTCGGCGATACTCGTACGATGCGCGAGGAAATGCGGGCCGCCCGCCACGGCCTGGCCGGTCACATTCGCATCGCGGTCATCCCGACGGCACTTGCCATGGTTCCCCGCATCACGGAACCGTTTCAGGCGAAGCATCCCGATGTTACTTTCTCAATAAGTTCACGCACGTCGCTGCAGGTCCTGAGCCTGCTTGAGAATTTCGAGGTTGACGCGGGCATCACCTATCTCGACAACGAGCCGTTGGGCAGGGTCACGGTGGTGCCGCTCTATCCTGAGCGCTATCATCTGATCACCGCAGCAGGCACGCCTCTCTCCGATCAAACGACTGTGACCTGGAGGGAAGTTGCAGATCTTCGGCTTTGTCTATTGACTGCGGACATGCAAAACCGGCGGATCATCAATCAGCATATGGCTGAAGCTGGCGTTGTGCCCAAGCCTACCCTCGAGTCAAATTCAATGATCGTGCTTTTTTCGCATATTCGAACCGGGCGCTGGGCGTCGATCATGCCGAAAAATGTCGCTGAATCCTTTGGGTTTTCGGCAGAGATCCGCATGATACCAATTATCGAACCCGAAGCCGAACATTTGGTGGGTCTCGTGGCGCAGCATCGTGAACCCTTTACCCCTCTTGTTTCTGCGCTCCTTCATGAGGGGCGGCGGCTGGCTGATAGCCAAGCGTTTTGATAGAAAATATCTATCAAGCGACGGAACAGCATTATTGACCCCATAGTGTCGACGTGTCCATCCTAGCTTAATCTCAGCGGAGATTGACAGGGTTCCGGTCTTGCCGGGGTGCTAACTACGTAACCGACACGGCCCCCTCGTTCCAACGATGTCCGCTGATCCAATTCGTGTCGGTTTGGGAGGGCTGTTCATGAATATTCGATCATCTGCGGATGATATTTTGTCGCGGACACAGGCAATCATCGAGGAACATGGTGTTCTCGAGGGGCCGTTGCTTCCGATACTGCATGCCGTGCAGGAGGCCTTCGGTTTCGTGCCCGAGGACGCAAAGCCGGTGATCGCCAAAGCGCTGAACCTTTCGCGCGCGGAAGTGCACGGCGTCGTTTCTTTCTATCACGATTTCCGTAGTGAGCCTTCTGGCCGGCACGTTCTGAAGCTCTGCCGTGGCGAGGCCTGCCAGTCCATGGGCGGCGCTGAACTGGCCGATGACGCAAGGCGCCAGCTTGGAATCGACTGGCATCAAACGACGCCCGACGGAGCCGTTACGCTCGAGCCGGTATTCTGCCTCGGTCTATGTGCCTGCGCGCCTGCGGCGATGCTCGACGGAAACGTCCATGGCCGGGTTGATTCGGCAACGCGTGACGCGCTCATTTCGGAGGCTCGCCGATGACGATCACGATTTTCGTTCCCCGTGACGCCGCGGCCCTTGCCGTCGGCGCCGACACAGTCGCCGAGGCTATTGCCCGCGGGATAGAGGCGCGTGGTCTCGACGCCAAGATCGTGCGCAATGGGTCGCGTGGTCTCGCTTGGCTGGAGCCGATGGTCGAGGTCAGGACAGAGCATGGCCGGATCGCCTATGGCCCCGTCAAGGTCTCAGATGTTCACAGCCTTTTCGAAGCGGATTTCATTCACGGGGGTGCACATCCGCTCTGCCAGGGTCACACGAAGGATATCGCTTTCCTGCGCGGTCAGACCAGACTGACCTTTGCCCGCTGCGGCGTTACGGATCCGCTGTCCCTTGACGACTATCGCGCCTATCAGGGGCTAACAGGTCTCGAAAAGGCATTGGCGCTGACGCCCGCCGAGATCGTTGCGCAAGTGACCGAGAGCGGCCTTCGCGGGCGCGGTGGTGCCGGTTTTCCGACCGGAATCAAGTGGAAGACTGTGCTGGATGCGCCGGGTACCCGCAAATACATAGTGTGCAATGCGGATGAAGGGGACTCCGGCACGTTCTCCGATCGGATGATCATGGAAGGTGATCCCTTCGTGCTGATCGAAGGCATGATTATTGCCGGTATCGCGACCGGAGCCACAAAAGGCTACATCTATACGCGATCGGAATATCCGCATGCCATCGAGACGATGCGGTCAGCGATCGAGACTGCCCGGAGCGCGGGCATCCTGGGACCGTCCATCCTGGGCTCCGCCCATGCCTTCGACATCGAAGTGCGCGAGGGCGCCGGCGCTTATGTCTGCGGCGAGGAAACGTCACTTCTCAACAGTCTCGAGGGAAAGCGCGGCATCGTACGCGCCAAACCACCGCTGCCGGCGCTCCAGGGTCTGTTCGGCTGCCCGACAGTCGTCAACAACGTCATATCGCTCGCCTCGGTGCCGGTCATCCTCGATCGCGGCGCTGCCTTCTATCGTGATTTCGGCATCGGCCGGTCGCATGGCACCATTCCGATCCAGCTTGCCGGCAATATCAAGCATGGCGGGCTCTACGAGGCCGCCTTCGGCCTGACGCTCGGCGAGATCATCTATGACATCGGCGGCGGCACGGCGAGTGGCCGGCCAGTCAAGGCCGTGCAGGTGGGTGGCCCGCTTGGCGCCTACTTCCCGCCCTCGCTGTTCGACACCGTGTTCGACTACGAGGCCTTTGCCGCCAAGGACGGCCTGATCGGCCATGCCGGCATTGTCGTCTTTGACGACACCGTCGACATGCTAAAGCAGGCGCGCTTCGCCATGGAATTCTGCGCGATCGAGAGCTGCGGCAAGTGCACGCCATGCCGCATCGGTTCCACGCGCGGCGTGGAAACGGTTGACCGGATTGCCCGCGGCATCGATCCGGAGAAGAACAAGGCGCTGCTCACCGACCTCTGCAACACGATGAAATTCGGCTCGCTTTGCGCGCTCGGCGGCTTTACGCCCTATCCGGTGATGAGCGCGCTTCACCATTTTCCCGAGGACTTTGCCCCGGCACCGATAGTGGAGGCTGCGGAATGAGTGAGACGGAGAAGGTCAAGGGACCGGCATCCTACTTCCCGTCAATTGAAAAGAAGTATGGAAAGCCGATCGCGCATTGGATCGAAATCGTCCGCGGCGAAATAGGAAAGCCGCATATGCAGATCGTGAATGTTCTCAAGGAAACGCACGGTCTTGGCCACGGTCATGCCAATGCGATCGTCGCTCATGTCCTTGCCGGACAATCGTCAAAAGGAAACGCCTGATGACCCTCATATCTGAAATCGACTACGGTACCCCCGCCTCGAAATCGGCCGAGACGGTCACGTTGACCATTGACGGCCGGCAGGTCACCGTTCCGGCCGGCACCTCGGTGATGCGCGCCTCGATGGAAGCCGGCATCCAGGTGCCGAAACTCTGCGCCACAGACATGGTGGATGCCTTCGGTTCCTGCCGCCTCTGTCTCGTAGAGGTCGAGGGCCGCAACGGCACGCCGGCCTCCTGCACCACGCCGTGCGCGCCGGGCATGGTGGTCCACACCCAGACGGAGCGGCTGAAGCAGATCCGCAAGGGGGTGATGGAACTCTATATCTCCGACCATCCGCTGGACTGTCTGACTTGTGCCGCCAATGGCGATTGCGAACTCCAGGACATGGCCGGTGCCGTGGGCCTACGCGACGTGCGCTACGGTTACGAAGGCGAGAACCACGTCAGGGCACGCAACGACGGCGACATCAATGCTAAATGGATGCCGAAGGACGAGTCCAATCCCTATTTCACCTATGACCCGTCGAAATGCATCGTCTGCTCGCGCTGCGTGCGGGCCTGCGAGGAGGTGCAGGGCACATTCGCGCTGACGATCGAGGGCCGCGGCTTCGACAGCCGGGTGTCTCCCGGCATGCACGAGGATTTCCTCTCTTCCGAATGCGTTTCCTGCGGCGCCTGCGTGCAGGCTTGTCCGACGGCGACGCTCACCGAAAAATCGGTGATCGAAATCGGCCAGCCGGAGCACTCGGCCGTTACCACTTGCGCCTATTGCGGCGTCGGCTGTTCGTTCAAGGCGGAAATGCGCGGCGAAGAGCTGGTGCGCATGGTTCCTTACAAGGACGGCAAGGCCAATCGCGGCCATTCCTGCGTCAAGGGGCGTTTCGCCTATGGCTATGCCACCCACAAGGACCGCATTCTCAATCCGATGGTGCGCGAGAAGATCACCGATCCCTGGCGCGAAGTGACTTGGGATGAAGCGCTTGCGCATGTCGCCTCGGAATTCCGCCGCCTTCAATACCAGTACGGCAAGGATTCGATTGGCGGCATCACCTCGTCGCGCTGCACGAACGAGGAAACCTTCCTGGTGCAGAAACTGATCCGCGCCGGCTTCGGCAACAACAATGTCGACACCTGCGCCCGCGTCTGCCATTCGCCGACCGGCTACGGGCTCGGCCAGGCCTTCGGAACCTCGGCCGGCACGCAGGACTTCGATTCGATCGAGCACGCCGATGTCATCGTGGTTATCGGCGCCAATCCATCGGCGGCGCATCCGGTCTTCGCTTCGCGCATGAAGAAGCGCATCCGCCAGGGCGCCAAGCTGATTGTGATCGATCCGCGCGAGACGGAAACCGTCACCTCGGTCCACGCCAAGGCAGACTACCACCTGCCGCTGAGGCCCGGCACCAATGTCGCGGTCATCACCGCGCTGGCGCATGTCATCGTCACGGAAGGCCTGTTCAACGAGGCCTTCATCCGCGAGCGCTGCGACTGGTCGGAATTCGAGGACTGGGCCGCCTTTGTCGCCGAGCCGCAGCACAGCCCCGAAGAGACGGAAAAGTTCACCGGTGTTGCGGCCGATCTCGTGCGCGGCGCGGCCAGGCTCTATGCCAAGGGCGGCAATGGCGCGATCTATTACGGGCTGGGCGTCACCGAGCACAGCCAGGGATCGACGACCGTCATGGCGATCGCCAACCTTGCCATGGCGACCGGCAATATCGGTCGCCCGGGCGTCGGCGTGAATCCGCTGCGCGGCCAGAACAATGTGCAGGGCTCCTGCGACATGGGCTCCTTCCCGCACGAATTGCCCGGCTATCGGCATATCTCGGACGATGCCACGCGTGACACGTTCGAGAAGCTCTGGGGCGTCAAGCTCGACAGCGAACCAGGCCTGCGCATCCCGAACATGCTCGATGCCGCCGTCGACGGCTCGTTCAAGGGCATCTATATCCAGGGCGAGGATATCCTACAGTCCGACCCCGACACCAAGCATGTCTCGGCCGGCCTTGCCGCCATGGAATGCGTCGTCGTGCATGACCTCTTCCTCAACGAGACGGCCAACTATGCCCATGTCTTCCTACCGGGCTCGACCTTCCTGGAAAAGGACGGCACCTTCACCAATGCCGAGCGCCGTATCAACCGCGTGCGCAAGGTCATGTCGCCGAAAAACGGCTATGCTGACTGGGAAGTGACGCAGATGCTCGCCCAGGCCATGGGCCTGCCGTGGAACTACAGCCATCCGTCAGAGATCATGGACGAGATCGCCGCCACGACACCGAGTTTCGCCAGTGTTTCCTACGACCTCCTGGAGCAGATGGGCTCGGTGCAGTGGCCGTGCAACGAAAAATATCCGGAAGGATCGCCGGTCATGCATGTCGGCGGCTTCGTGAGGGGCAAGGGCAAGTTCATACGTACCGAATATGTGGCGACTGATGAGCGCACAGGGCCACGGTTCCCGCTGCTCTTGACCACGGGCCGTATTCTCAGCCAGTACAATGTCGGCGCGCAGACGCGTCGGACGGAGAACTCGATCTGGCATGCGGAGGACCGTCTCGAGATCCATCCGCACGATGCCGAACAGCGTGGCATCAAGGATGGTGACTGGGTCCGTCTCGCAAGTCGGGCGGGGGAAACGACGCTTCGGGCATTGATCACCGAGCGCGTCTCGCCGGGCGTCGTTTACACGACCTTCCACCATCCCGAGACGCAGGCCAACGTCATCACCACGGATTTCTCCGACTGGGCGACCAATTGTCCTGAATACAAGGTGACTGCTGTGCAGGTCGCGCCGTCCAACGGCCCCTCGGACTGGCAGCGGGATTATGAGGAACTGTCGAAGAAATCTCGGCGCATTGCGGGCAAGCTGGAGGCGGCTGAATGACGGCAGATCGTCCCTCGGTCGTTGCTGCGCGCCGCCTGGCACGGTATGCGGGCATCTTGCGCCACGGCGAGCGCATGGTGCCTGAGGAGGTGCCCGTGGCTTTCAGCTATGGCGGAACAACTCATGCCGTCATGATGGCCACACCTGCGGATCTGGAAGACTTCGCGGTGGGGTTCAGTCTAAACGAGGGGATTATCGCCAAGCCGGAAGATATTCTCGCCATTGAAGTTGTGGAGCAGGAGCCGGGCATCGATATTCAGATCAGCCTTGCCGATCCCGCCGCCGATGCACTGCGGCTTCGGCGGAGGCATATGGCCGGACCGGTCGGGTGCGGACTTTGCGGTATCGAGTCGATCGAGCAGGCCCTGCGGCCGGTCCCACGGATCGCGGCGACCGGCTTTACACTGGAAGCCGATGAAATAGTCGAGGCTGTCCGTGATCTTGCGCAGGGCCAGATTCTGAACAAGGCGACCCATGCGGTTCATGGAGCCGGGTTCTATATTCCGGGCAAGGGGCTGGTGGCCGTCCGTGAGGATGTGGGTCGCCACAACGCACTCGACAAACTCTCGGGAGCCGTTCTGCGAACGGGCTATCGCGGCGGGGACGGTGTCATTGCGGTGACCAGCCGGCTTTCTGTGGAGATGGTCCAAAAAGCTGCCAGCCTCGGAAGCTCGGTGTTGTTGGCGATCTCGGCGCCGACCGCGCTCGCGATCCGCACAGCGGAAGGCGCGGGAGTAACACTTGCCGCCCTTGTACGTGGCGAGGATTTCGAGATTTTCACCCATGCCGATCGCATTGTTCCAGGAGCCGTCGCCGATGTCGCATGAGCATACGACTGAAAAGTTGGTCCGCACGGCCAACCAGATCGCCACCTTTTTCGAGTCTCAGCCGGAGAACACGCGGATTGCGGGTGTTGCCAACCATATCAACAAGTTCTGGGAGCCGCGGATGCGTCGGCAGCTCTTCGAGTATATCGAGCAGGGTGGCGAGGGATTGGACCCGCTCGTTCTCCAAGCATCCAAGACGATCAAGCGCCCCGAACCGGCATAGTTCGCGAGTGCAAAAGCAGCGGATTTTTTGCGTTTTGCCTCTCCTCTGCTATTCATTGGCAGGGATCTGATCGACGGGACGGGAGAGGTGCGTGCGGGCGGATACGACACGGAAAGTAACCGGGGTGGAGCGCGATCCTGAATTCGGGCCATGGTTGGCACAGGCTTCCATTCTTGTCGTTGACGATGAGCCCGGGATGCGAAATTTCCTTATTCGGACCCTTGCACCGCGCTGCAAGCGAATTGAAGAGGCGGCAGATACCGAAGAAGCCTCGCGCAAACTCGACCAGCACCATTTCGACGTTGTCATTCTCGACAATATCATGCCCGGAAAAAACGGCGTCGATTGGCTGGTGGAGCAGCGCGCAATCGGCTTCTTTGCCGACGCAATTCTGATGACCGCTTATGCCGATCTCGAAACCGCCATCCAGGCGTTGCGTGCCGGGGCAGTGGATTTCGTCCTCAAGCCGTTCCGCTCCAATCAGATCCTCAATGCGGTCGCGCGTTGCCTTGATCGGATGCGGCTGCAACGGGAGAATTTCGTGCTGCGCTACGAGTTGCGTGCGTCCTCGGAACATATCCTGTTGCGTGACAAGCTGATTGGTGAATCCGTCGCAATCCGTCAGGTGCGCGATACGATCGCCAGGGTTGCACCGCTGCCAACGACAGTGCTTCTGACGGGTGAATCCGGAACCGGCAAGGAAGTCGCGGCCCGATCGCTGCACGCGCTTTCCGATCGGGCCTCGAAGCCTTTTGTTCCGGTCAATTGTGCAGCTATCCCTCCAGATATGATCGAGACCGAACTCTTCGGGCATCTCAAGGGCGCCTTTACCGGTGCGGAAGCTACGCGCGAGGGGCTCTTCATGCACGCCCAAGGGGGTACTCTCTTCCTGGATGAGATTGGCGAGATGCCCCTTGCCACGCAAAGCAAGCTGCTTCGCGTGATCGAGGACCGGCGGGTGCGCCCGGTGGGGGCTGAACGCGAGGTGCCGGTCGATCTACGCTTTGTTTTCGCGACCAATGCGGATCTGGAGAAGCAGGTTGAACAGGGCAGATTCCGTGCTGATCTGTTTTACCGCATCAATGTGATGCAACTGCACCTGCCGCCGCTTCGCGACCGCGATGGCGACGCTCTCGAACTTGCCGATCTCTTCATGAACAAGCTGTCCCAGCAGTTGGGCATGCCTCCAGTGGCCATCGATGCGCCGGTTCGTGCCGCCCTGTTGCGCTATACATGGCCGGGAAATGTGCGCGAACTGCGGAATCTTATCGAGCGATCGCTGATTCTCGGGAGATTCCCCGAGGACTTTCGCGGTCATCGCAGCGTCAACGGCGCGATGACCGCGGCGACGCTGGAAGAAGTCGAGCGTCGCCATATCCTAGCCGTTCTCGATGAAACCGGTGGCAATCGCGATGAAGCCGCGCGGCGGCTCGGGATTTCCCGCAAGACCATCGACCGAAAATGCGTGTCGTGGAATGGCTGACCCGGATCCGGTAAACCTCCCGGTGCGGCGTGGCCAGTCTATCCGCTTCCGGCTTCTCGCCATCGCTCTCTTGCCGACACTTGTTATCCTGCCGTTTCTGCTGGCGATTACGATGGCGCGCTGGGAGACGAAGTTTGATGCCCTGCTGACCTCCAAGGTCAACGGCGATCTGACGATCGCTCATCAGTATCTTTCACGCATCCTTGAGAATACCGGCGAGCACATGAACGCCCTCACAGGCTCAGCCGGCTTTCGCGATATCGTCACGCGTGAGGGAATTGCGGCGCTTCCGGAGTTCCTTGAAGAGAACCGAAAGCGGCTGGGACTCGATTTTCTCTTCATCGTCGACAGGCAAGGACGAGTCACGGGGTCCATCGACCAAAGAGACCGGCTGCCGATACGTATTGACTGGCCAGTCATCACCTCCGCCCTTCGCGGGCAGGCGAGAACCGCGATCGACATCTTTTCCAATCCGGAACTGGAGGCGATCTCTCCGGCGCTCGCCGCCCGAGCACAGCTCGAACTGGTACCGACGCCCAATGCCATTGCCACCGACCGATCGACCGAAACCCGCGGCATGGTCGTTCATTCGGCGAGCCCAGTGCCGCTTGGGGGCAGGGATGAAGCCGCCTTGGTTGGCGGCATCCTGCTCAATCAGAATCTCGTGTTCATCGATACGATCAACGATCTCGTCTATCGTGAAGCGAGCCTGCCGGAGGGTAGTCAAGGGACGGCAACGCTGTTTCTCGATGATGTCCGTATCAGCACCAATGTCCGGCTCTTCGAGGATAAGCGTGCGCTCGGTACCCGTGTTTCCAACGCGGTGCGCCAGGCAGTTCTCGGAGAGGGACGCGTCTGGCTCGACAGCGCCTTTGTCGTCAACGACTGGTATATCTCCGCCTACGAGCCGATCAAGGACAGCTTTGGAAGCCGGGTCGGCATGCTCTATGTCGGATTTCTCGAGGCGCCATTTTCACGGGCCAAAACCGAAACGATCATCGGCATCGTACTTGCGTTTCTGTTGGTGACCGCCGCAAGCGTCCCGATCTTCCTGCGTTGGGCGCGCGGGATTTTCAAGCCTCTCGAACGAATGACCGCTACAATCGCCAGGGTCGAAAGCGGCGATCTGGGCGCCCGGTCGGAACTCACGGGCGCTAGCGATGAAATCGGCCGAGTAGCGGATCACCTTGATGGCCTTCTCGATCAGTTGCAGCAACGTGATCGCGAACTCAGAGCTTGGAACAACGAACTCAATGCTCGCGTCGCCGAACGAACGAGCGAACTGGAACTAGCGAACCGTCAGCTGGAGGCGACGACGAAACAGCTGATCATGTCGGAAAAACTGGCGGCAATCGGCGAAATCACGGCCGGGGTGGCGCATGAGATAAACAATCCCGTAGCCGTCATGCAAGGCAACCTCGATGTTGTCCGCAGTGTGCTTGGCTCTGATGCAGACGAACTTAAGACCGAATTCCGCCTGATCGACGAACAGATCCATCGCATCAGTCAAATCGTCACGAAACTCCTGCAGTTCGCCAAGCCGGAGGAATATGCCGGCTATGTCGAGCGGCATGTCGTGGCGGAGGTGATTTCCGACTGTTTGCCGCTCGTTCAGCACCTCCTCAACAAGGTGGGGATCAGCGTCTCGCGGGACGATCGGGCGACGAGAATGGTGCTGATGAACCGGACGGAACTACAGCAGGTATTGGTGAACCTGATTGTCAATGCGATCCACGCGATGCCGAATGGAGGAACGCTTACTCTGCACAGCCGTGATGAAATGCGGGATCAGCGGGCAGGAATCAGGATCGATATCATCGATACGGGAATTGGCATGACGCCCGATGTGCTCAGTCGCATATTCGATCCGTTCTTCACGACGAAGCGCCGCGAAGGGACGGGCCTCGGCCTCTCCATCAGCCAGACCCTGATTACGCGTCAAGGAGGCACATTGACAGCGGAAAGTACGCCTGGCGAAGGCACGACCTTTTCGATCTGGCTTCCGGAAGCGGATTGAGGCACGCCCGCAAAGGACATTTTGTCCCGGCGTCTGGACATTTTGTCTCACTCATCTGGCGTTCAATGGTTAACATATTGAAAAATAACGACTCAAGTGCTGGCACGCTGGTTGCATGGAAACTCTCGCTGCCGACGTGCCCGTCTTCTTGAAGAATGGCGATGCACGTATCCGGTAGCGGGGGAGGCGGGGCCGCTGACAAGCGGTTTCGCCAAGGGCCGGGCCATTCGGTACATCGTCAAAGAGACTATCAAGACAGATGGATCCGGAAGCGTTGCGGTCGAAGGACACGGATACCATCGGCAAGTGACCGGTGGAAGGGAGGAGTACAGGAATGTCTGCTACTACAGAAACACTGCCGGGCGGCTATGGTGGGGGTGGCCTGCTTGACCGCGAGCGAATTATCGCCAAACCCGGCTTCAATCGCTGGCTTGTGCCGCCGGCGGCGCTGGCCATCCACCTTTGCATCGGCATGGCCTATGGTTTCAGCGTATTCTGGCTGCCACTGTCGCGGTCGCTGGGCATTACGGCGCCTGTCGCCTGTCCGGACATGACCCTGGTCTCGGCGCTCTTCACGACCAGCTGTGACTGGCGCGTCAGCGATCTCGGCTGGATGTATACCCTGTTTTTCGTGCTCCTCGGCAGCTCGGCGGCCATATGGGGCGGCTGGCTTGAGCGGGTTGGCCCGCGCAAGGCCGGCTTCGTAGCTGCTTGCTGCTGGTGCGGCGGGATTGTCCTTGCTGCGATCGGTGTGATTACGCATCAGTTGTGGCTGATGTGGATCGGCGCTGGCGTGATCGGCGGCATTGGTCTCGGTCTCGGCTATATTTCGCCGGTCTCGACGCTGATCAAATGGTTCCCGGACCGTCGCGGCATGGCGACCGGCATGGCAATCATGGGCTTCGGTGGTGGCGCCATGATCGGCGCGCCTCTGGCGGACATGCTGATGAACATTTTCAAGAGCGATACCTCGGTCGGCGTCTGGCAAACCTTCGTCGTCATGGCGGCCGTCTATTTCGTCTTCATGATGGGCGGTGCGTTCGGCTACCGAATTCCGCCGTCTGGCTGGCGACCTGAGGGCTGGACGCCTCCGGCTGCAAAGAGCACGATGATCACCAACAGACACGTGCACCTTCGCGATGCGCACAAGACAAAGCAGTTCTGGCTGATCTGGGCCGTGTTGACCCTGAACGTCTCGGCAGGTATCGGGGTCATCGGCATGGCATCGCCGATGCTTCAAGAAATATTTGCCGGTTCGTTGATCGGTTTGCCTGACGTCCGGTTCTCCGAGCTGAGCAAAGAGCAGTTGACAGCGATCGCGGCGATCGCGGCGGGGTTCACCGGCCTGTTGTCGCTCTTCAATATCGGCGGACGCTTCTTCTGGGCTTCTCTGTCCGACAAAATCGGACGCAAGAATACCTACTATGTATTCTTCATCCTTGGCATCTTGCTTTATGCATCGGCGCCGTGGGCAGCGGGAATCGGCAGTAAGGTCTTCTTCGTGGCAGCCTTCTGCATCATCCTTTCCATGTATGGCGGTGGTTTTGCCACCGTTCCAGCCTATCTTGCCGATATTTTCGGAACGCAGTTCGTCGGCGCGATCCACGGCAGGCTTCTGACGGCATGGGCAACCGCCGGCATCATCGGTCCAGTTGTCGTGAACTATATCCGCGAAGCGCAGATTGCAGCCGGGATCCCGCGGGCACAGGTGTACGATTTCACCATGTACATACTGGCCGGGATGCTGGCACTCGGCCTGATTGCCAACTCCCTCGTCAGGCCGCTTGCTGACAAGTGGTTCATGTCCGACGAGGAGGTTGCCGCCCTGCAGGCCAAGACACAGGCCGCCAATGCAGGTCCGACCGGGTCCTTCGGGATCGGCAAGGGTGGACTGGACGGCAAGGCGCTGGCTGCCTGGGCAGTCGTGGGAATTCCGATCCTCTGGGGCGTCTGGATCACCCTGCAGAAGACCTTCGTGCTCTTCGGATAACGCCAAAAAGAAGAAGCGGCCGATAGGCCGCTTCTTTCAGTTCATCAAGGTAATGTAGGTGCTCAGGCCGCCATTTCCTCTACGTCGGTTTCCTTGAACATCTTGGAGAGGTTCAAAAAGCAGATCATACCGCTTTCGTTGGCGATAATGCCTTCGGAAAAGGACTTGTCGAAGGATGCGGAGATTTCCGGCACCGGCTGAACCTGGCTGCTCGGAATGGTGAGAATGTCGGATACGCGATCGACGAGCATGCCGATGACCATATTGTGGACTTCGGCGACGACGATTGCGGAGCGTTCGTTGGCGACCGTGCTCTTCATACCGAGCTTGTAAGCGAGGTCGATGATCGGGATGACCGATCCGCGGAGGTTCATGACGCCGATGACATCGGCCGGGGCGTGCGGTATTGGCGTGGACGGCGCCCAGCCGCGGATTTCCCGGATCGTCGTGGTTTTCACGCAGAATTCCTGATCGTGAAGCCGGAATGCGATAATCTCCAGAGTTTCACCGCCGAAGCTTGTAGAGTTGATCGTCGTAGCCATCAAAGTCCTTCCCAACTTTCTTGAGCCTGGCAGCAGCGGCTCCGCCTGTCTCGGCGCGTGCGACCTTTGCCATGAGTTTGCGTGCCGGCGATGCGACGGGTCGGGCCACGGTTGTGACATCGGGTCTCGCTTTGATCACCTTAGCGAAAGAGTCTTGCTCAAATCTAAACTGCTAAAGCAGATTTCTCAGCGTCCCCGCCTCTTGCGCTGAAGGTGCTAGTCCAAACCTGTCAACGTTGCGGCGATCTGTTCGAGGGCCCAGTCTACTTCATCTCTGGTAATGACGAGTGGCGGAGCGAGGCGGATGGTATTGACGTGGGTATCCTTGGCGAGTAGCCCGCGCTCCTTCAGCGCATAGCAGTATTTCCGAGCACCGCCCGCTTCGGGCAGGAGTTCGACGGCCATCATCAAGCCCCGTCCGCGGACTTCCCTGATCACATTCGAGCGGATGGAGCGGAGGCCGTCGATGAAATAGGCACCCATTTTTTCGGAATTCGCGATCATGCCCTCGTCAACGAGTACCTTGAGCGCTTCTCGCGCAATGGCGCAGGCCAGTGGATTGCCACCGAAGGTCGATCCGTGCTGACCCGGTTTCAAGACACCCAGTACCTCGGAATTGGATAGTACGGCAGATACCGGGTAAAAGCCGCCGGAAAGCGCCTTGCCAATCAGGGTCACGTCGGCCTCGATATCCTCGTGCTCTTCGGCAAGCAGTTTGCCCGTGCGGCCAAGGCCGGTCTGGATTTCGTCAAGTATAAGCGTGACATTATGCTGCGTGCAGAGCTCGCGAACGCGCCGGAAATAGCCGGGCGGCGGGATGATCACGCCAGCTTCGCCCTGGATCGGCTCGATCAGTGCGGCAACGGTATTTTCGGTAATTGCGGCTTCAAATGCCTTGGTGTCACCGAAGGGGACGATGGTGAATCCCGGTGTAAACGGGCCGAAACCATCGCGCGCGTCCGGATCTGTCGAGAAACTGATGATGCTCAAGGTGCGGCCATGGAAGTTTTCCGAGCAGACGATGATCTCTGCCTGGTTCTCCTTCACGCCCTTCGTCTCATAGCCCCATTTGCGCACGGCCTTGATTGCGGTTTCGACGGCCTCGGCGCCGGAGTTCATCGGCAGGATCTTGTGCGCGCCGGTCAGGGTTGCGAGCTGCTCATAGAGGAGAGCCAATTGATCGTTACGGAAGGCGCGGGAGGTTAGTGTAAGTTTTGAGGCCTGCTCGGTCATGGCCGCGAGGATACGCGGATGGCAATGGCCCTGGTTGACAGCAGAATACGCGGAAAGGCAGTCGAGATAGCGGTTGCCATCGCTGTCCCAGACATGGACACCCTTGCCTCTAGTCAAAACAACATCGAGAGGCTTGTAATTTTGCGCGCCGAGGCGTTGTTCCGTCGCGATCAGTTCAGCTGCATGGGACATGGGTGTGTTTCCTTCGTTGATCAAGCGGATCGGGTGGGGCGATCCAAAACGCGGCGGCCGAAGAGGCTGGCGGCGAGTTCGACGAGAACGCGGGCGCTCTTGCCGCGATCATCGAGAAAGGGATTGAGCTCGACGAGGTCGAGTGACGAGACGAGGCCGCTGTCGTGAAGCATTTCCATGATGAGGTGGGCTTCGCGGAAAGTGGCGCCACCGGGTACCGTGGTGCCGACACCCGGCGCGACGTCTGGATCGAGAAAATCGACATCCAGGCTCACATGCAGGAGGCCGTTGTGGCGCGACACTTCGGACAGGATTTTCCGCATGATGGCGCCGATCCCTTCCTCGTCGACGGCACGCATGTCGAAGACATTGACCCCGTGCCTGGCAATAGACACCCGCTCCTGTTCGTCGACGGAGCGAATGCCGACCTGGAAAACATTGCGTGGATCGACGAACGGCCGATCGGGGGCGAGGATCGGCGCAAACTCCGCCTGTCCGCAGAAGAAGGCGACCGGCATGCCGTGCATGTTTCCAGACGGTGAGGTCTCGGGCGAGTTGAAGTCGGCATGGGCGTCGAGCCAAAGCACGAAGAGCGGGCGGCCCATATCGAGTGCATGGCGCGCCATGCCCGACACGCTGCCCATGGAGAGGCTGTGATCTCCGCCCAGAATGACCGGCAGCGCACCGGATGCTGCAACTTCATGGGTCTTGCTTTCGAGCGCCCGGGTGAAAGCCGCGACCACAGACAGGTTCCGGGCCTTCGGATTGTCATCAAGGTCCTCGGCTGGGGCCGGCCGTAGGTCACCGGCGTCGCTCACGCCGTAGCCGAGATCACGCAGCGCCTGTGCAATTCCGGCGATCCTGAGGGCGGCTGGACCCATGGCGCAACCGCCTCGCCCCGAGCCTTCCTCCAGCGGGACGCCGATCAACGTGACTGCCTGACCAAGCATGCGCATTCCTGACTCCTTGTTGGACAAGGCCGCAGTATCGACGGTGGACATGACAGCAAATAGATGGATAATCGTCAGATAGAATGATATTTTTCACAAAATGACACACTTATTTGACGATTTTTACAGTCATGGATAATCTGGACCGCGAAATACTCAGTGCCTTGCGCCACAATGCCCGGACTCCTGTGTCGTCGCTGGCCGCCGCGACCGGGGTGTCGAGGGCGACGATCGCCATGCGGATGGATAAGATGGTTGAGGACGGCACGATCGCCGCCTTTACCATCAAGACTGGAGACGAGTTGCGCACGGCCGGTGTGCGGGCGATCGTCATGATCGAGGTTGTGGGAAAATATGCCGACAGGGTTGCTCATCAACTCCGCGGCCTGCCCCAGGTGCGCGCGCTTCACAGCACCAACGGTCGTTGGGACTTCATAGCGGAATTGGAGGAACGCGACCTTGCATCCTTCGACGAGACCCTTCGCAGGATACGACTGATCGAAGGGATAAACACGACGGAATCGAACATTCTGCTGAAAACGAGCAAGGTCAGCTATTGAACCTGCGGACGAAGCGTTCTTGGCTCAGTATTCTTTTTCATAAAATATGCCGGCGCCTCCCGATCCGTCACCGCCCGCTTCGCCTTTGAGCTTCACGCCCCGGCCGATATCGAGATTGATGATCGCTCTGCCCTTGCCATCGACACCTTGTTCCAGTTCGAGATAGGTGCGGTCATTGAGGTATTTGCCGGCGCTGAATTGAGCTTGGCCTTTTTCGTCCGTGGTGATGTCGAGGTCGTCAATTCCCACCGCATTGCGCAGGGTGCCGAACAGTGAAGTCTTGCCTCCGGCAAGCTGGCTTGCGGCATCGGCCAGTTGGGCGATCTGCAAGGCGGAAAGCCTGGACATGGACTGGCCGAAGATCAGCTGGGCGAGGATCTCGTCCTGGGGCAGGGCAGGTGACGAGGAAAAGGCCACTTGCGGATTATCGGCGAAGCCGGAAAGGGTGACCGTGATGGTCGTGCTGCCGGATGTGGTCGTGGCCACGAGATCCAGAAGCGGTATCAATCCGCCGCCAAAGGTAATTGTTCCGCTAGTGAACTCCATTCGTTTGGTGAGGATCGTCAGGCGTCCCCGACGCATGGTGAAGGCGCCACTGACTTCGGGATTTGCGCTGGTTCCCCGAATGGTGAGGGCCCCGCCGAGTTCGGCATCGATCCCGCGGCCGCGGACATATACGCGCGAGGGCGAAGACACCTTGAGATCAAGAGCGACAGTGGACATGGTGCCATGGGATTCGGTCCGGGTCAGTGTCGTCATCTGAGCGCGAACATCCGCCGGAGCATTCTTGTGTCTGATATTCAGTTCGGCCAGACTCGCGGGCAATTTCTCCGGAACGGTTATCGACGTCTTTGTCAGTTCGATCGCACCGGAAAGAATAGGTGCCGTCAACAGAGGTCCGCGCAGCGCAAGGGTGCCGCTCGCCGTCGTATGGAACAGGGTCCCATCGATATAGACAGCATCGGAAAGCTTGATCGCGATGTCGGCGGGCATTCCCGCAGTCAGAATATGGATCGAGCCGGTGCCCGATATCGTACCACCGCTCGCGAGCTTGCCGGTCAGGCCGGAAACCGTGGCCCGGTTTCCATCGAGAGCGAGAGAAGCTGCGAGACCCTCAATCGCCATGTTCCGGCGGACGTCGACCAACCGCGCACCTTGGGTTTCGAGCTTGCCGGATATCGAAGGTTTTCCCAGAGTGCCGGATACCGCAATACCGACATCGGCTGCCCCTTCCATTAATAGACCTTGACGAGAGAGAAGGCCGGACAGGATGCCAAAGGGCAGGTTGCCCTGAAATCTCATTGCGATGACCTTGTCGCCGGATAAGGCGAGCGAGCCGCCACCGGTCAGGACTGCACCGTCGGCTCCAGTCATGCGCGTATCGATCGTCAACGAGTCGGTTGCGAATTTGCCCTCGGCACTCACGTTGAACGCATTGAGGCCGACGGACCGTGTTTGTGCGACCGCCGCGTTCGTCCAGCCGAGCGTATACGAAGCTACCGGAGCTGACGCAGTTCCGGCAACGATGACCTTGCCGGAAATCGTGCCTTCCGGTGAGAGACCTGGAGCAAAGGTACTCGCGAGGGCGGCGGGAAGATTCCTGAGATCGACACTGAGGTCGAGTGTGCCGCCTGCGCTTCCATCTAGTGTGATCATACCGCCGTCGGCTGCAATCGCTGCTGACCTGATCACGGCCTTGCCTCCGGTGATCAGGATGGAGGCGGATTCGGCCAGCTTCAGGGCAATCCCGCGTGGACTTACTGACAGAGATTTAAGTGATATGCCGAGCCCCTCCGTCGTTTCCGCGATATCGCCTTCGGCGGCGAGCGGCGCGCCGTCATAGCGCGCATCGAGCGAGAACTCGGTCCGGGTACCGGCGCGAGCGAAGGCAAGAACCGGATTTTCGAGCCTGTTCGATCCGGCGGCGACGGACTGCGCGCGGATCGTGCCCTCGGCGGTGAAGGCAATGACATCTGTGACCGAAAGCCGGATATCAGGCGTCGTGACAACCATATTGTCACGGTTCAATCCGGTGCCGGAGGCGACGATATCCGCGGCCATCCGGCCACCACGATCTTTCAGGGTCAGTTTACCCTTAAGGTCTCCGCCGGCTCGCTGCCCGCCGAGGGCGGCGAGAAGGCCGATATCGGGAAAGTCGAAAGACAGCTCGCCTGCTGGAGCGAGTTCCGACGAGAGGGATATCGACCCAGTCAGATGGTTGGGACCGACCTCGATCGAAAGCGCGGGAATGCCGGTGTTGCCGTTCGCGGAAACAAGCTCTGCATTCCCGCTGATCGGTTGACCGTCGAGGGAGCCAGATACCTTGACTGTCGCCTGCGGCGCCTGCCGGTCGGCTGTGCCATCGAGTTCCATGACCAGATTTTCGATAGGCCGTCCCACAACCGTTGCCTCGTCAGTCTTTAATACGGCCTGTCCCCTGAGTTTGTTCAAGGGACCTGCCGCCGAAAGCGAGAACCCGGCGCTGCCGCTGGTATTGGGGAGAATGCGACCGATATCTGCCAATCGGCCTTCCAACTGCATGGAGAGACGATCTTCGGCATCGAGCGAGAGATTTCCGGTTGCGTCGAGGGTATCGGAGGTGACCACCAGATTGTCGAGCGTGATATCGCGTGGTTGCGCATAGGTGAGATCGCCGGAAAATCCGATCGTGCCGGTGAACTTTCCCGCCACAGCCGCCGGTAGGACATCCGGAACGGCAAAAAGCTGGAACCGCGATGAAAGGGTCCGGTCGCCGGGCGAGTAGGTCCCGTCTAGCTTGCCACCGATGCTGGCGCTTTCAATGGTGGTGCCATCGAAAGTGATCGTGTCGGCCATGACCGCGACAGGTGCCTTGATCGTCATGGGGGCGCGAAGGGTTCGGTCAAGTGTCGGATCGGTCAATCGACTTGCCGAGATGGATACCGTCGTGTCGAGAGTTCCGGTGCGGCTGGCAAGATCGAATGCGCTGCTCCTCGCGGAAACGGTTATTCCCCCTAACTCGCCCTGGGTGGTCTTGAACGACTGCAGGACAGCTTCCATGTCAATCTGTGCCGCCGCAGCGGGGCCGGTGACAGCGACAGTCACGCCGGTAATCGCTGCTTTGACCTGATCTTCCCCGCTTGTCCATCCGAGATGGATCGGACCGGATACGCTTGCCAGGCTGGCCTTCAGATTGTTATCGCCTGCGGGATCGAATTGACCAGAGGCCGAGAGCAGGAGATTGCCGGTGGTGATCTTCCCTGCCCCGATGTCGATCCTCCCGGACGGTCCGATGTTTGCAGCAATATCGATTTCAGTCAGGCCGGAGAAAGGCGTACGGAAGATGGGCGGCAGGATGGCGTCGAACCGGCCGCTGCCCTTGAGGGATATGTGGCGGGTGCTCTCCGGGAGAAGCTGATGCGCGGCCAAGACAGAAACCGTTCTTCGGCCATCGACATCGGCGGTAAGCTCGCCCCTCCAGTCCGACAGCGGACCATCGCCATCAATTGTGATATCCAATGCCGGCGCGTCCGCAAGACGAAGCATGCCCGCGACAATGCCGCCTTTCGGCTCCCTGATCTCGGCCTTCAAGCGCAAGCGGTCGCCGGCGGGAGCGAAGAGAAGATCGGCCGCGATCCTCGCCTCCGGCAGGTCGGAGCGCTGTGCGTTGAGGTTGGCAACAATTTCCTGTTCGTCGGCCCTGATCGCACCGGTAAGGGAAAAGGTCACCTGCCTGTCCACAACATCGTTTGCCAAGGAAATCCTCGGCAGCCGCAATGATCCGATATTCACCCTGACCGGAAGCTTGAAACCGCTTTCGCTGGCTGGAGCCTTATGTTTTGTCGGGACTGGTCGGCGGTTGATATCAACTGCCGCAGCCGAAACCCGTTCAGCATCGAAGCTCCCGGAGAGCAGAGCCGATGGTGACCAATCGATCTCGAGACCACGGATCTCGGCATAGGTACCCTTGGTGTCCGAGATCGTGATGGTGTCGATGCGCAATTCGCCCGAAAGAAGTGCTCCCGGGTCGGAGATCGTGACGGTGCGGTCCGGCGACGACACCAGCGTCGCGAGCCATTCGGATGCGATCCGACCGCCGAGCGATGTAAAGCCGCCGAGCAGGATCGCGGCGAGCAGAAGCGCAATCATCGTGACGACGAGATACGCGGCAAACCGGAAAATCCATTTCGTCAGGCGCGTCAGAAATTGCATTGCGAAGAATCGACTTCCTGTTGTCGTGCCGCCCAACGGCGGCGCTTGTTAGAAGCTCTGGCCTATCCCGGCATATATGCCGTAGCGGCTTCCGCCATCATAACGGTCCAAGGGTAGCGCTACATCAAGCCGTATCGGCCCGAAAGCGGTGTTGTAGCGCAACCCGATGCCTGCTCCGATCCGTATGTCGGAGAAGTCCGGATACATATCGGGCGACACCGTTCCGGCATCGATGAAGGGCACGATCCCGATGGCGTCGGTCACGTTGATACGTGCCTCGAACGATCCGGTTACATAGGAGCGTCCGCCTGTCGCTTCACCTGTATCATTATAGGGCGAAATTTCCTGATAGGCATATCCGCGCACCGAACCTCCGCCCCCGGCGTAAAAGCGCCGCGTTGCGGGGATGCTCTCGAGCCCCTCGCCGCCCGCGAGAGTTCCGGCGGATATTTTCCCGGCGAGAACGATACCGTCCTCCGCGCCGAAGGACCGATAAGCGGATAGCGAACCTTCAAAAGACGAGAACATGGCGCCGTGCATCATTTCGTAACTCGGCGCGGCGGAGATTGAAGCGCGATAGCCTTCCGTCGGGTTCAGTCTGTTGTCGCGGGTGTCCCGGACGTAATCCAGCGGCAGCGCGAAAGTCAGGTACCGATTGTTGCCGAAGGCGTCATCAATATCGGCAAAGCTCAGTGTCGTGGCCGCGGAAACAATATCCTTTTCAGTCAGCTCGTAGGAAAGGCCAAGCCGACCGGTGACAGATGCTGCATCATAGGACTCGGTGGTGAGCGTGGCGGCCTTGATGCTGGCATCGAGGGTCGCCGAGGGAAGGAATGCGCCGGGCTTCACGAAGGATATGCCGGCAGCGTAGTCCAGGTTCTCGATGCCGTTCCATTGTCCCAGGCCACCGATCGAGCCTTCAAGGCGTAGGGACTCCGCTTGGCCAAAGAGGTTACGGTGGCCCCAATAACCTTGTACTCCGACGCCATCGATAGTCGAAATCGACGCGCCGAAACCGAAATAGCGATGTTTCCCCTCGGAAACAGTGATTTCCAGGGGTAGAGAACCGTCGGGTGCAAGCCGATCCGGCTCCCTGATGCTTACGCTGGAAAAGACCCCAAGTTTGCGCAGACGTTCCGCTGCCTTTCTGATCTCTTCGGAGGAATAGGGCTTACCCTCGTTGAGGCGTGAATAGCGGCGGATGAAGTCGGGGTCGACGGCCTTTTCTCCGGATATGGACACGTTGCCAATGGGTGCAACCGGTCCGCTCTTCGCGCCCAGAACGACATCCACGGTTTGCATCCGGTGATTTGCCACCACTTCCTGCCTGGTCAGATGCGCCAGTGGGCGCCCTTCGGATTTCAGGTCTTCCACGATCTTCTTGCTGGCCCTGAGGATGACCAAGGATCCGGCGTCAGCGCCTGCCTTCAGATCGTAGTCCGCAGGATCAAGAGGTGCGGCATCCCCCTCGAGACTGATATCGCCCAGGACAAAGAGGGGCCCCGGATCAATCCGGACGGTCACTGGAACGGGTACCGAACGGTCGAACGCGGGGTCTGGCGGCAGGTCCTCGATTGCCCGGCCATTGATCGTCACCGCGACTACGCCGCCGTAGCGCGCGTTTTCGTAAAGCGCGGCAATCAGCCGGTCGCGATCGTCGCGGGCCTTGATGACAAGCCCCAGGTCCCCGGAAACCGGATTTTCTGCTTCGTTCAATAGAAGCGAGCTGTTCTTGAGCGCCTCTGCAAGATCCTTGTTCGCGCCGTCTGTATCGAACGTGACGCTATAGCGGACCGGATCGATGACCTCGACCGCGGACTCCTCTTCGCCGAATAGTGTTATTCCGAAAAGCTTGAAGGCTTGAGCCTCGCGGGAAAAGCAGGGACACAAAAAGATAGACGCTGCGACCGTCAGTGCGGTGCCGGCTCTCCGAAACGCAGAACTCACATTCGGTAATGTCGATTTACCAGGCATACGCAGCTTTTTGATATTTCCGACCAATCCGTCGAGGAGGCGTTTCCGCTTCGCTGGAATTCAGTTTAGTTGCAAATGGCCGGATGGGGTACCTTTTTTAGGACCACCTGAAGAAGAGGGAAAGTCCCGGGCTGCGCACCGGGACTTTCCGCCGCTGCAAATCAGTAGCCGCGCGGGCACGTGTCGATATAACGACGACCGTAGCGGTCACGATAGTAGCACTGACCGGGCTGGTCGGCGACGGAGCCGATAAGGGCACCTGAGACGCCCCCGATGGCTGCACCAACGGCAGCGCCGCGAACATCGCCGGTGATCGCTCCGCCGATGATGGCGCCGCCTACGGCACCAACCGCGGCACCTTTTTCAGTCTGCGTGCAGCCAGCGACCGAAAGGCCGATCAATACAAGCACAAGAGCCTTTTTCATAACAATTCTCCAATGGTTTTACGCATTCCGGTTGACCGGTCCCTGCCTTACAAGCGTATCCGTCGACACAACGTTGCCAGAACGGCCGCCGGGTAAGAATAACCTTCAAAATGGGAAAGTCCACGGGATTCAAATATCCGTGAGCAGACCATCCGAGTCAGTGTTCGGCAGGACACAGTAACCGGTCATTTTTGCTGCGTTGCGGGAAATAAAAATTCGCATCCCGGTTGAAGTACCAGTTGATCCGCTTCCAAAAAAATCAAATGATAGCTTCCGTGTCCGGGAGAGACACGAGGAGGAGCAATATGGCAAAAGTAACACTGACGGTGAATGGCCGTACAGTCAGCGGCGACTGTGAAGATCGTACCCTTCTGGTTCATTTCATTCGAGAGAATTTGGGGCTTACCGGCACACATGTCGGATGCGACACGAACCAATGCGGCGCCTGCGTTGTCCACATGGACGGCAAATCCGTCAAGAGCTGCTCAATCCTTGCCGTGCAGGCATCCGGTTCTTCGATAACCACGATCGAGGGACTGGCCAGTACAGGCGAACTTCATCCCGTACAGGCGGCGTTTAAGGAAAACCACGGCCTGCAATGTGGTTTTTGCACTCCCGGAATGGTTATGACGGCGGTCGATATGATCAATCGTCATGGCGGGTCGCTCGATGAGGCGACGGTGCGCCACGAGCTCGAAGGCAATATCTGTCGATGCACCGGATATCACAATATCGTCAAAGCCGTTCTCGCCGCCAATGCCGAAATGCATTCTGGCCGGCAGGCAGCCGAATAAACACGTCGAGACGCCGCCGGTTGCCGCTGACGACCGCCAGTCGAGGTCGGCTCATCGGACCGGGATTGCCATCGGGAGGATATCATGGGTGTTGAAGGAATTGGCGCGCGTGTGACGCGCAAGGAAGACAAGCGCTTCCTGACCGGCAAAGGCCGGTACACGGACGACATGGTCGTGCCGGGAATGAAATATGCCTTTTTCGTACGTTCGCCATATGCGCATGCACGCATCAGGGGCGTGGATGCCACTGCGGCGAAGGCGATGCCGGGCGTGATTGGCGTGCTCGACGGAAAGCAGCTTCTCGCCGACGGTATCGGTAATCTGATCTGCGGTTGGATGATCCATTCGAAGGACGGCACACCGATGAAAATGGGTGCCTGGCGACCGCTTGCGCACGATACCGTGCGCTATGTGGGCGATGCCGTTGCCATCGTCGTCGCTGATTCGGTTGCGGAAGCGCGGGACGCGGCTGAGGCGGTCGTCGTTGACTACGAGGAGCTGCCGGTGGTGACGGAGGCCGTCGACGCACTTGCTCAAGGCGCGCCGCAGCTGCATCCGGAGGCGCCCGGCAATCTGATTTTCGACTGGGAGATCGGCGATAGCACTGCAGCCGACAAGGCGATCGCGCAAGCTGCCCATGTGACGGAAATCGAGATCCACAACAACCGGCTGTCGCCGAACCCGATGGAGCCGCGCGCAACACTCGGCATCTACGATGGATCGGAGGATCACTACACCTGCTACACGACGAGCCAGAATCCGCATGTTGCGCGGCTCGTGATGAGCGCTTTCTACAATGTGGCGCCTGAAAACAAGCTGAGGGTGATTGCACCTGATGTCGGCGGGGGATTCGGATCGAAGATCTATATCTACCCGGAAGAGATCGTGTGTCTCTGGGCGTCGAAGAAAACCGGCGTGCCTGTGAAGTGGACATCGGACCGCACGGAAGCCTTCCTGACAGACGCTCACGGCCGCGACCACGTTTCGAAGGTGAAGATGGCCTTCGACAAGGACAACAAGGTCATCGGGCTCAAGGTCGATACGATCGCCAATCTCGGCGCCTACATGTCTCTGTTCTCGTCGTCGGTTCCGACCTACCTCTATGCTACGCTGCTTTCGGGTCAGTATGCCATTCCGGCGATCCACTGCAACGTCCGGACAGTCTACACCAATACGGTACCGGTCGACGCCTATCGCGGGGCCGGACGTCCGGAGGCGACGTATCTTCTCGAACGCACGATGGAAACCGCTGCACGCGAACTCGGCGTTTCCCCGGCCGAGCTTCGGCGGCAGAACTTCATCAGGACATTCCCCTATCAGACACCGGTGATCATGAATTACGATGCCGGCAACTATGAGGCTTCTCTCGAGGCCGCGATGGCGGCAGCCGACTGGAACGGCTTCCCGGCGCGCAAGGCCGAGGCCGCAAGCCGGGGCATGAAACGTGGCATCGGGATGAGCTGTTATATCGAGGCATGCGGGATTGCACCCTCAGCGGCTGTCGGGTCGCTCGGGGCCGGGGTCGGCCTTTGGGAATCCGCCGAGGTGCGGGTCAATGCCGTCGGTACCATCGAGGTGCTGACTGGCTCGCACAGTCATGGCCAGGGCCATGAAACCACGTTTGCGCAGCTCGTTTCCGAGCGGCTTGGTGTGCCGCTTGACAATGTCACGATTGTCCATGGCGACACTGACAAGGTGCAGATGGGCATGGGCACCTATGGCTCACGTTCCGGCGCTGTCGGCATGTCGGCAATCGTCAAGGCGCTCGACAAGGTCGAAGCAAAGGCCAAGAAGATTGCCGCCCACCTGATGGAGGCCGACGAGAGCGATATCGTCATCGAAAACGGTGAGCTGAAGGTTGCCGGGACCGACAAGACGCTGCCCTGGTTCCAGGTGGCGCTTGCGGCATATACGGCGCACAACCTGCCTTCGGGTATGGAACCCGGCCTCAAGGAAGGAGCGTTCTACGATCCGTCGAATTTCACCTTCCCCGCCGGGTGCTATATTTGCGAGGTTGAGGTCGATCCGGAAACGGGGAAGACGGCCATCATCCAGTTCGTGGCGGCGGACGATTTCGGCAATATCATCAATCCGATGATTGTCGAAGGGCAGGTCCATGGCGGTCTCGCCCAAGGTATCGGCCAAGCCCTGCTCGAGGGGGTGCGCTACGATCCGTCCACCGGCCAGCTCTTAACCGCGAGCTACATGGACTATGCCATGCCGCGCGCCGATGATCTGCCGTCCTTCGATGTCTCGCATCAGTGCACGCCATGTCCGGGTAATCCGCTCGGCATCAAGGGGTGCGGTGAGGCCGGCGCCATCGGTTCGCCGCCAGCGCTCATGAACGCCATCACCGATGCGATCGGCAACAACGACCTGAACATGCCAGCCACCCCGCAAGCGGTGTGGCTGGCATTGCAGGCTCGGATGTAACGGGAGGATAGACAATGTACGCAACCAGTTATCATCGCGCCTCCTCGATCGAAGAAGCCGGCAAACTGCTGGCGGGTGCCGAGGACGGCAAATACGTCGCGGGCGGCCAGACCCTGATCGCTACGATGAAGCAGCGGCTGGCCCAGCCGAGCGATCTTGTAGATCTTCGGCACGTTCCGTCCATGAAGGGGATCAGTGTCGATGGACGGGATGCAACGATCGGCGCCACAGTCACCCATGCCGAAGTGGCGTCATCGGCGCTGCTCAAGTCTCTCTGCCCGGCCATCTGTCATCTTGCCGGCATGATCGGTGACCCGCATGTCCGGCATCTGGGAACGATCGGTGGCTCTATCGCCAACAACGACCCGGCCGCCGATTATCCGGCGGCAGTACTCGGGCTCGGGGCGACGATCGTGACCGATCGGCGGGAAATCCCGGCGGACGACTTTTTCCTCGGACTGTTCGAGACGGCACTGTGGGAAGGCGAGATCATCACCGCAGTGCGTTTCCGGGCTCCGGAGAAGGCTGGCTACGCGAAGTTTGCAAACCCGGCGTCACGCTTTGCCATGACGGGCGTCTTTGTTTCCAAGGGGGAAGGCGGCGTGCGGGCCGCGGTGACGGGAGCGGGATCGAACGGCGTCTTCCGTCACAGCGGCATTGAATCCGCACTTTCCAGCGGATGGTCGCCGCAGGCTCTTGCCAACGTGACGATAGACGCCACTGACCTGATGTCGGATATCCATTGCAGTGCGGACTACAGGGCGAACCTCATCAAGGTCATGGCCAAACGCGCTGTCGCGTCCGCCTGATCTCGGTTGAAACGACGATTGAAAAAGGACGGCTTCGGCCGCCCTTTTTTCTGCAACTTGACGCAGATCAAGTTTGACAAGGCAGCAATCGGGTAGCTGACTTTTGGAAAAATTCAAAAAAAATGCGCCAATTGTCGCAGTTTAGAATGAATTTACGGAGCCGGGGTTGACCGCGCGGGCGGGTGAACTCAAAAAGGATTCAAAAGGGCTGGAGTTTGGCGATGGATTTCGAAGCGTTTTTCAAGAGCGAATTGGAAGGTCTTCACGAAGAGGGCCGCTATCGGATATTCGCCGATCTTGAAAGGCAGAGGGGTAATTTCCCCCGCGCGACGCGTTATACGAATGAAGGCCAGCACGACGTCACCGTCTGGTGTTCCAATGACTATCTCGGCATGGGGCAGAATGCACAGGTGATCGAGGCGATGAAAAATGCCATCGATCACTGTGGCGCGGGCGCCGGCGGCACCCGGAATATCTCTGGCACCAATCACTACCATGTCCTTCTCGAGCGTGAACTCGCCGATCTGCATGGCAAGGAATCCGCGCTGATTTTCACGTCCGGCTATATTTCGAACTGGGCTACGCTCGGCACCCTGGGACAGAAGATCCCCGGCCTGATCATTTTCTCCGATGCGTTGAATCACGCCTCGATGATCGAGGGCATCCGCTATGCGAAGTGCGAGCGGGTGATCTGGAAGCACAATGACGTCAAGGATCTCGAAGCCAAACTGGCGGCCGCCGATCCCAAGGCTCCAAAGCTGATCGCCTTTGAATCGGTCTATTCGATGGATGGCGACATCGCTCCGATCAAGGAAATCTGCGATATCGCCGACAAGTACGGCGCCATGACCTATCTCGACGAAGTACACGCGGTCGGCATGTACGGCGCACACGGTGGCGGTATCGCCGAGCGGGAAGGTCTCATGGACCGGCTGACCGTGATCGAAGGCACGCTTGGAAAGGCCTTCGGCGTGATGGGTGGTTATATCGCCGCATCCGCCGCCCTTTGCGATTTTGTCCGCTCATTTGCGTCGGGTTTCATTTTCACGACGGCTCTGCCTCCGGCACTGGCAGCCGGCGCGGTTGCTTCGATTCGACACTTGAAAACCAGTCAGGTCGAGCGCTTCGCGCACCAGGAACGTGTGCGTCGGCTGCGCTCCATGCTTGATGCCCGCGGCATCCCGCATCTGGCCAATCCAAGCCATATCGTTCCGGTCATTGTTGGCGATGCCGCCAAGTGCAAGTGGATCTCCGACCTTCTGCTCGATAATTTCGGGATCTACGTCCAGCCGATCAACTATCCGACGGTACCGAAGAAGACCGAGCGGCTGCGCATCACTCCGACGCCGCTGCATTCCGATGACGATCTCGAAAAACTTGTCGGCGCATTGCATCAACTCTGGTCGCGTTGCGCGCTTGCCCGTGCCGTAGCCTGAGCGCGGTTGCGATAGAGAATTCTGTATCTGGAAAGACCGCCTGTGCGTCAGGCGGTCTTTTCTTTGTCCACGATAGCAGACGCTGCGCGGTGGCGGGCTTCGGAATCGGCTGAGAAGACATCGTCTATGGTCGAGGCGCGGCCACAGCCAGCCATTTGCTCCATCACCGTTTCAACGATCTCGGCCATGTCAAGGAAGCGAATCCTATCCTCGACGAAGGCTTCATATGCCGTCTCCTCGGCGGCATTCATTACCGCGCCTTGAAGTCCACCGCGCGAAAGCGCTGTGCGCGCGAGACGCAGCGCGGGGAAGCGGCTTTCGTCGGGCGCTTCGAAGTCGAGCCGGGCGAGCTTGGCAAAGTCCAGGCGCTCGACGGTGAGATTCGGCCGCTCCGGATAGGCCAACGCGTAGCCGATGGCTGTACGCATGTCGGGCGCGCCAAGCTGGGCCAGGACCGAGCCGTCGCTGTATCCAACCATGGAATGTATGATCGACTGCGGGTGTACGATCACCTCAATCTGCTCGGGGCTGACATTGAAGAGATGCTTCGCTTCGATCATTTCGAGCGCCTTGTTGAACATCGTGGCGCTGCCCACGGAGATCTTGAGGCCCATCGACCAGTTTGGGTGGGTGCGTGCCGTTTGAAGTGTCGCGCTCGCCATCTGTTCGCGGGTATAGGTTCTGAACGGCCCACCGGATGCCGTCAGGATGATCCGCTCCAGTGCATGCCGCTGATCGTTTTCGAGGCACTGGAAAATCGCGCTATGTTCGCTATCCACGGGTATCAGTCTGCCGCCGCCCTTGCGGACGGCATCCACGAAGAGTTCGCCTGCCGAAACCAGGCATTCCTTGTTGGCAAGCGCGATATTGGCGCCGCGCGCGGCGGCGATCAGCGTCGGTGCGAGCCCCGCTGTGCCGACGATTGCCGCCATGACCCAGCCGGACTCCATGCTTGCGGCTTCCTCGAGCCCGCTTGCGCCTGCAGCGACATCGATGCCGCTTCCGGAAAGGGCGTCCTTCAGCGCTATAAACTGGCTTTCGTCGGCGACGACGGCGAGCCGCGCCCCGGTCTGGCGCGCCTGTTCAGCCAACAGCTCGATATTGCTGTTTCCAGTCAGCGCCATGATCTCGAAAGCGTCGCGACCGCCTAACTGGCGGACGACGTCGAGCGTGTTCGTACCGATGGAGCCGGTAGAGCCGAGAACGGTCAGGCGGCGCGGCACTTCTGTTCCCGTTTTCATTCAGAGTTCCGGAGATTGCTTCATTTGCAAATGCGTCTACAAGGGAAAGCTTGGAGCGGCAAGCTTTTGCTCTCAACGGGTGTCTGTTGAGGGCATGGGTGGTAGTTATACGACGAGGAAGACGTGAGCGCGGAACACCGGTTTCTACACACCTATGGCAAACCGTTTCTCGCTGTACTCGCGTTGCTCGCACTCGCAGCCGGAGGCATGGCCCATTGGTACGGTGAGGGCGATCTCTCGGCAAGGCTCTGGTTTTCAGGCGCCGTAGTGGTGCTCGCGGCTCTCGTGGTCGAGATCATCCAGTCCCTATGGCAACGCCAATTCGGCCTCGACATCATCGCGGGCTTGTCGATGTCGGCGGCACTCGCTTTCGGAGAGCCGCTTGCAGCCAATATCGTGGCACTGATGTATGCCGGCGGCCAGCAGCTCGAGAATTTTGCCGAGGGGCGTGCGCGGCGCGAAATGACAGCGCTTCTCGGGCGCGTCGCGAGAACGGCGATGCGCTACTCCGGAGAGAGGCTGGAAGAAGTCGCGATCGAACAGTTGGTTCCGGGTGACCGCATTCTGGTGCGTCATGGAGAGGTTATCCCGGTTGACGGCGCGCTTGCCCACGGGCACGCGGATATCGACATGTCGGCACTGACCGGGGAATCGCTGCCGGCGCGCTTTTCCGCCGGGGAGGAAGTGCCGAGCGGTTGCCTGGCGTCCGGAGCGGCTTTCGACCTCGTTACCACTCGACCGGCAGCCGAGAGCACCTATGCGGGCATTGTGCGTCTGGTGCAGAGCGCTCAGGAGAGCAAGGCGCCCATGGTTCGCATCGCGGATCGCTACGCGCTGTGGTTCCTGCTTGTCACCATGCTGATCGCCGCTGGGGCTTGGTGGGCAACGGGTGACCGATTGCGGGCACTGGCGGTTCTGGTCGTTGCCACGCCCTGCCCGCTCATTCTTGCCGTGCCGGTTGCGATCATCTCGGGCATGTCGCGGGCCGCCTCGCTCGGCGTTCTCGTCAAGAGCGGAGGGGCTCTCGAAACTCTGGCCCGGGTCAAGATCGCCATTCTCGACAAGACCGGTACGATGACGACGGGAAAGGCGGGCATTGTCGAAATCCGCACAACCGATGGGGTCGATGGGCAAGAGATGCTGCGAATGGCGGCGTCGCTCGATCAGGCATCCAACCATGCCAGCGCCGAGAATCTGGTTGTTGCCGCCCGTGCCCGCAATCTCGTCCTGACCAATCCCACCAACGTGGTCGAGACGCCGGGCAGCGGCATCGAGGGCATTGTCGATGGACGAAGGCTACTGGTTGGTGGCAGCAACTTCGTGCACCATCATTCCTCTTCGGGCGATCCCTATTCCCTAGGCAACAAGATTCCTGACGGCACGGCTGTCGTCGCCGTCAGCATCGATGGGACGGTGGCCGGGATCATCCTTTTGTCCGACCAGATCCGCAGCGATGCTGCCGCGACTGTTGCGGCCTTCCGCAAGGCAGGTGTCGATAGGCTCGTCCTGGCTTCGGGCGATCGATCCGATGTTGTGCGCTCGGTCGGCGCCGTTCTTGGCATCGAGAACATGCGTGGTGATCTCGCGCCCGCCGAAAAGGTCGGTATCGTCTTGAAGGAACGGGAACGCGCGCCCGTCATGATGATCGGCGATGGTGTCAACGACGCCCCGGCGCTGGCTGCGGCCAATGTTGGCGTCGCGATGGGTGCCCGTGGGGCGGCGGCCTCCTCAGAGGCTGCCGATGTAGTCCTGCTGGTCGATCACCTCGGACGGCTGGCGAGCGCGATTTCCGTGGCCCAGCGTTCGCGCCGGATTGCATTGCAGAGCGTTGCCGTGGGGATCGGCCTCTCGCTGATCGCGATGGGTTTCGCCGCATTCGGCTATCTCGCGCCCGTCGAGGGAGCGCTGCTTCAGGAAGTGATTGACGTTGCCGTTATCCTGAATGCGTTGAGGGCGCTGGCGCATCCGGCGGAGGACGGCAGCAGCGTCCACGAAGCTTCCGGCCAGTAGAACTACGACGAAAACAGTGTTGGACGAACTCAACCGCTTGGGGACGAGAGGGCCCGTCTACTGATTGGTTTTATCGGATTGAATTATGGTGGCGGCGGAACAAAGAGGAAGGGAATCGAGTTTTGCAGGGGTGATTACAACTGCAATGGAGAATCCAAAATGGCAGAGAAAACTCTGGAAGATCTTTTCCACGATACCCTGAAGGACATCTACTACGCAGAGCGCAAGATCCTGAAGACGCTTCCCAAGATGGCCCGTGGTGCTCAGAGCCCCAAACTCAAGGCCGCCTTCGAAAAGCACAAGGAAGAAACCGAAGACCAAGTCGAGCGTCTCCAGCAGGTCTTCGAAATCATTGGTAAGCGTCCTCGCGCCAAAACATGCCCGGCGATTGACGGTATTGTCGAGGAAGGCGAGGAAATCATGGAAGAATTCAAGGGCACGGCCGCCCTTGACGCCGGCCTGCTTGCCGCCGCCCAGGCTGTCGAGCACTATGAGATCAGCCGCTACGGCACCCTTCGCGCCTGGGCTCAGCAACTTGGCTACAAGGATGCCGTCACGTTGCTTGACGCAACTCTGAGCGAAGAGTCGAAGACCGACGAGGCGCTCACCAAGCTCGCGGAGACCGCGGTCAACACCGCCGCCCAGAAGAAGGCGGCCTGAATGCGAAAGGCCGGGCACCGCCCGGTGCCCGGCTTTTCACCCATTCGCGGATCTCATGATGAATGCTGGTCTGCATTGCCTTTGTCGTGATAATCTCCTTTCTCGGCATCTCCTTTTCAAACAATGCACAATGCGGCCCGTTTTCTGAACGTGGCCGCGAAGCTCGAACAAGGAGGGGTGGGATGAGCGAGCATATTGAGAACGCTGATGGAGAAGGGCAAATGGTCATCGCGAACAAGCGTTTGCCGGTGTCCTATAGGGTTGTCGCATTGCGCGATGCCGGGCAATATGAGGTCCAAGTAAGCCTCCAGGCTCCGCGCGAATGGCTGTTGGAGCCGGGCTTTGGACAGGAGGCCATGCTGGAGCGCGAAAACGGGCAGCGGATGATCCTGACATATTCCGATGGGCCAGATATAAATCGCGGCAGAAATGTTACCCTGAAGTGTGATCCGGTCATCTGCGCATCGCGCCATGAACTGGTGGAGCTTTTCCCTGAAATCGATATTGCGCGCATGCATCGGATGTGACGGGACGATCGTATTTCAACAATGCCCGTGGGAGGCATCATCATGCAGGCGAGCGAACACCTGAAGCATGCCATCCAGGTCGCCGCGGATGCGCATGAGGGGCAGATGGACAGAGCCGGAAAGCCCTATTTCGAGCATTGCCAGCGGGTTGCCGCGGCGGTCGCGGGCGATCAGGCGAAGACGGTCGCCTATCTTCACGATGTCGCCGAAAAGGGCAGGAGCTGGACGCTCGACCGGCTGAAAGAGGAAGGCTTCTCACGGGCCGTGCTTTCAGCCGTCGACGCACTCACGAGACGTAATGACGAGCCAGAGGATGTCTTCATCCGACGTGCGATCTCCAATCCGCTCGCCCGACTCGTCAAACGCGCCGATCTCGAAGACAATCGCTGGCAGGTCGAAATGACAGGCGGCGATCCGGCCAAGTACGAGGCTGGGCTCGAGATGCTGGTTCGGGAGAGCCGGCTCGTGAAGAAGGAGGGGGATGTATGGTGATCCCGGCGCGATTCGAACGCGCGACCCCCAGATTAGGAAT
>Ga0172380_10000446_pt1 | contig 82043 bp, 76 predicted proteins | sample Leawe162metaG_FD_119747 | JGI IMG/M metagenome (GOLD analysis project Ga0172380, IMG submission 119747) | Leachate microbial communities from a municipal landfill in Southern Ontario, Canada - Leachate well 162 metaG | ecosystem: Engineered > Solid waste > Landfill > Unclassified | place... | reverse complement strand
TCAAAAAAGATATTTGGAGACATATTTTTATTAAATTAGAAGATTAATTTATTACTTTAATATAATTTTTATGAGAACTGTTAACAAAGTTATTTTAATTTGAAATGTAACAAAAGATCCATATATAAAAACAACTGAATCAGGTAAAAAAGTAGCATTATTTACAATAGCTACAAATAGATATTTTAAAAATGCTAAAGACGAAATGAAAAATGAAGCTGAATTTACAAGCTGTGTTGCTTGGTGAGCTCTAGCTGATAGATGCGAACAATCTCTTGTAAAAGGTAAATTAGTTTACGTAGAGTGAAGATTAAAAACAAAAATAACTGAAAAAGAAGACCAAACTAGATCATACAAAACAGAAGTTGTTATATCTAATTTAATTTTCTTAAATAAAAAATCAGATTTTGAAGGATGAGAGGATCTAGTTGAAGATGATATCGAGACTATAGACGAAGACGATAAATTTTAATATTTTAATTCATAACATAACTAAATTATGTCAAAAAAAGTTTGCCCAATAGATGAGGCTGGAATAAAGATAATAGATTACAAAGATATTGAACTACTTAAAAAATATATAACTAAGTTTAATAAAATAGTTCCTAGATACTATTCTGGAGTTTCTTTAAAAAATCAAAAGAAATTAGCTCAAGCTATTAAAGTGGCTAGATATATGGCTTTATTACCATATGTTATTGACCCAAAAGTAAGATAATAAATAAAAAAAGAGTATTTTCTACTCTTTTTTTATTGATTTATTTTCTGAAAAATATATAATAGACCTGTTTTTTATAATTAATCATAATTTTATGAACTTAATAAAGAAAGTTTGACTTTCAACTATTGCACTAGTTGCACTAGCTCAAGATACTTACGCTGCTATTGATATGTGAAAAAACAATATTAGTGGTGGAGTAAAGTGAACAGAAGAATCTGCGCCTAATGCTGTTCAAACTCTTTTAACAAATGCATTAAAATTTATTTGAGTTATAGCAGTTATTTATGCTATATACGGATGATTTTTAATTCTTACAGCCGGATGAAAAGATGATAATGTGAAAAAAGGAAAAACTATTCTTATTCAAGCTGCAATTTGAATTTTAGTTATATTTTTAGCTAATTCATTTGTACAAATGATATTTGGTCTTACTGGAGGTTCTTGAAATTAGTAAAATAATAATTTAAATTCAAAAAAATGTAAAGATGTTTTGCCAAAACGTCTTTACATTTTTTCTTTTTGCAAAAAATCATATTATTCATATAATCGAGCTCACTTATTCTTAAATGAGTGAGAATTTTTTAAATTAAAATGTAAATATGATCTGAAGAGTTACAATAATAGGAAGACCAAATGTGGGGAAATCAAGCCTTTTTAATTCGTTAGCTAAGCATAAAATTGCAATAGTTTCTGATATCGAAAATACTACAAGAGATATTTTGGAATATCAAGTTAATGATGAGGAAAACAATATTAGCTATATAATTGCTGATAGTGGAGGTATTACAAGCGGAACAAAAGATGAAATTCTTCAAGATATAAGATCTAGAGTAGATGCTTCAATTGATAAATCAAATTTAATATTATTTGTGTTGGAAGCTGATAAAATAACTGATTTAGATTTAGAAATTGTAAAGAAAATTAGAAAATTAGAAAAAGATGTTATTATCGTGTGAAATAAAGCTGATAATCAAAATAAGCTAAATGAGGCTTACGAACTTTATTCTCTTTGATTTGAGGATATTGTATTTACGAGTGTGGCACAAAAACAATGACTTACTGAATTAAAAAATAAAGTAGCAGCCAAATTAAAAGAAAAATGACTGAATATAAAAGAAGTTGATTATAGTGAAACTGATATAAAATTAGCTCTTATCGGAAGACCAAATGTGGGGAAATCTAGTTTAATTAATGCTATTACTTGAGAAAATAGAGTAATGGTAAAAGATATGCCAGGAACTACACGCGATTCAGTTGATACTATTTTTGAGCATCAAGATAGAAGATTTATATTAATTGATACAGCCTGAATTAGAAGAGCTTGAAGAATTTGATATAAAAATATAGAAGATTGGAGTGTTATAAGAAGTGAGAAAGCAATTGTAAGATCTGACATTGTAGCTCTTATTATTGATTGATTTGATGGAATTACATCAGGAGATCAACATATTATAGAAAAAGCAGTAGATGAAAGTAAATGAGTAATTTTGGTGGTTAATAAATGGGATAAAGTACTCGGGAAACCTGGAATAAATAAAGATACAATTCAAAAAGAATATATGAGTTATCTTAAATTAAAATTTGATTTCTTGTCTTATGTTACTCCTGTTTTTACTTCTGCAATAAATGGAAAAAGAGTTGACGAGATACTAGATGTCGCTGCTAAAATTAAAGATGAAAGATTAAAAAGGGTAAAAACTTGAGTGTTTAATAATTTCTTGGAGCAAGTTATGTACAAGCATCCGCCAACTTGAAATAAAAAATCTCATAAACCAAAAATATATTATTGAAGTCAAGTTGATGTAAATCCGCCAAAATTTTTAATTTCTGTAAATCATAAAGAGCATTTCCATTTTTCTTACAAAAGATATCTTGAAAATAAAATTAGAGAATTTTTCTGATTTTGGGGAACTCCTATAATAATTGAGTTAAAGTCCAGAGAAAGTATCTACAAAAAATGAAAAAAAGTTATTCCAAAGTGAGATAAATAATTATAACTCAATCTTCTCAGAAAATGGGAATAGAAGTCAAATAAGAAGGTAATTTTTGATTTTTAGGAGTTTATTATAATTTTCAATTTTAGAGCTTATCTCAGAAATTTCTTTTTCTATACCTTTTTCGTAGAAAGAAATATAATTTTTGATATACAAAAAATTTCAATCTTTGTGAATATCTTGAATTTTAGCTGATAGCTTCATTAAAAATATAAATTCCTTATTAATTCTAGAATTTAGCGAAAGTAAATCATAAATACTTGAGATATTGTAAATAATTCAAAGCTTGTGTAGATGAATTAATTCCTCAAATACATCAGGATAATTCACATATTTTTTCATTATTTCAATAAAAGCTGGAAGTTTGTTTACTTTAGAAAAAAATAAGCTAATAATCTCATTTTCCTCATTTTTTATAATTTTACCTTGTTTCCTGATTTTAATCAAAACAAAGGCATGATATAAAATTAGAAATCAAACTAGAATTAATAGAAAAAGTAATTTGTTGTTTTGCATATTTAAAATAAATTATTGCATATATAATATCCAAAAACTCTTAAAATCAAAATTTATTATTTACACTTGTTTTTATCAAATAATTTATATACTTAAAATATGAGTTAAATAAATTTAAAATGAAAAAATACGAAATAACATTTTGAGCACTTAGACTTCCTTTGGAGTTTTTTGTGGTGTTTTTTGCATTTTTTATGGCCAGATCTATTCGTCTTGTGACAGATTTAATTCCAGGAGTTCACCTTCCGATTAAGACGATAGCTACAGGAGAATTGACTAATTTTGCTATTTTAGGAAGTATTTTATTTTCACTTATTTTTATTTTTTCGGGACTATATAAAATCAAAATTTCAAACTCTAAAGTGAAGGAATTTTTTGATATTGCAAGAAGTTTTTTTATATGGTTCTTGTTTTATGTAGCCATTTTGTATCTAGCTCTTGGTTATTTATATACCACAGAAATTCCAAGGCTTATTATATTTTTTGCTTTAATAATAGCATTTTTTGCGATAATTTTCGAGAGATTTTTGCTTGATTTACTTATAAAGAAATTAATTAGATCTTGAGCTTTCTCTAAAAATAGAATTATTTTAATCATGAAATCAGAGAATAACGAAATAATTCTTGAATTCAAAAAAACCTTTTATTATGACGTCCTTGGATATATTAATTTTAGTAAAATAGAAGATGTGAATTTGGCTTATTTATGAGATATTAAGGAGCTAAAAAAGCTTATAAAAAAATGAGAAATTGATGAAATAATTCTAATAAATTCAGATTATAGTTCACTTGATTTAGAAGAAATTTTTGAATATTCTAGAATTTATTGAGTGAAATATAAATATCTTTCAAATTCTTTTGATTTAATTAAAAACAATACAGAGGTTTCTTTTCTTGGAAAAATACCAATTACAGAAATAAAAAGTATCTGACTTTCTCCTTGGTGAAGGATAATTAAAAGGATTTTTGATATAATTGTAAGTTTTATTTCTCTAATTTTTTTATCTCCATTTTTTATAATTATTTGACTTCTAATCAAACTTGAAGATCCATCTTGACCCGCAATTTACAAAAATAAAAGAGTCTGAAAAAACCAAAGTTTTTTCAATTTATATAAATTCCGCTATATGAAGCGGGAATATTGTATTAAAGATTCTTACGGAGTTGACCATAGCGAAGATGAAGCGCTAGAATATGAGAAGCAACTAATAAAAGAAAAAAGCACCAGAACCGGACCTCTCTATAAAATAGAAAATGACCCAAGAAAAACAAGAATTTGAGCCATAATTGAGAGATTTTCAATAGATGAACTCCCACAGTTATTTAATGTACTTGTTTGAAATATGAGTCTTGTCTGACCTAGGCCTCATCAACCAAGAGAGGTAAAACTCTACAAAGAATATCAAAAAAGAGTTCTTACAATAAAACCCTGAATTACCGGAATGGCTCAAGTGAATTGAAGGGAGAACAATGATTTTGATGATGAAGTAAATCTTGATATTTACTATATTGAGAACCGGAGTTTACTTCTTGATTTTAAGATACTCGTGAAGACAATTATGACAGTAATTTTTAGATAATCTATTTTAGCCCTCATAGTTCAGTGGATAGAACAAGGCACTCCTAAGGCTTAGACACACGTTCAATTCGTGTTGAGGGTACCAAATTTGAATTGAAAAAAATAACTCCGAAGGAGTTATTTTTTTGTATGATTACTTTATCTTATATATCTTCAAATAAATATAATCTAGAAAGATATGAGAAATTAGTCCAATTCAGAGAAATAAAAGCGGTCTATATAGTGTAAATGCTAGAGAGATAATAATTATACTTAACCAATTTTTGTGCAGAAAATGGGTTTTAAATCAGTTTCTTCTTGGATGATAAATTGGTCTTGAGAAAAGGTGGTCTAGGTCAATTAGTTGAACTGAAACAAGAAAAATCAAATCTAGATTATTTGTAGTAACTAATCCAGTTTCCTTGAGAATAAAGAAAATTCCTAAATCAAATGCGATGTGAATGGGGGTTATCATTTTTGGCTATTTTCTAATAAAGTTATTTCTTTTTCTATATTTAGTTTGGCTTGCTTTTCGTATTTTTCTTGGAAATATGGAGTTTGGAAAATTTGTCTTGAGAGCATTCATTTCAAGAAAGATAATCTTCAGGCTGTATAATCTTTTTCAGAATAGATTGAATATTCTCATCTTATTGATTTCGAATATTGATAATATTTATCCCAATCTTGTCATAAAATAGATAAATCAAAATCTATCATCATATATTTTTCTGAAATTTCATTTGAATCTATGGTATGAGAAGCAGTCAATTTTATTAATTCTTTAGTTCTATCTATAATATCTTGTTCTATATTTAAATCTTTTAAGATTTTTTCGGCTAGAAGAGCGCTATTATTTTCATTTTCTCATTTTTTTGCACTCGAATTATATACAGCATCATGAAAAATAATAGCAAAAACTAGCGGTATAAATTCTTCATTAAATAGATATTCTTTTACTTCATAAAGCTCATTTAAACAAGCCACAACATGGAACCAGTTGTGATATAATCTATCAGGATTATCATACATTGGTTTAATTTTTCAGTAAATTTCAAGCCATTTATCTTCCATTCCCAATTTAGCTAAAACTGATTTTATTCTTAATTCTCAGAAAACATCTACGGAAGACAACATTTGATTAAAGATTTTTTTAATTTGAGTACTATTATTTCAATTATTTTCAAATTCTATAGCATTTCAGTATCATGTTTTTTCTATTTTTTGTCATAGAACTTCTCTTTTTTTAGAAGTAGAAAATTGGCTATTTATTCTTGTTTCTATTTGTTTAGAATTATGTCATCTTCAGCTTAATCTTGTTTGTTGGACTTGTTTATCTACTCAAATTAGCACTACATTATTATTTGTTAAATCTGTAATCCCAGCTTCGGCTAGAAGTGCTCAATTTAATAAAATAATTCATTTTTTTCAAACCATTTCTTTTCTGATTTTGAGTATTATAGGAGTATATAAAATTTCATCTAATTTCTTTCTTTTTTCGTTATTATTAAATACAATTTCTCATAAAGCTTTCCTATCGATAAAACCATCTTCTTTCTTTATTTTATCTCAAAAAGCACTAATTAATTCTTGTCTTACTCTGACATATCATTCATCTGTTGCAGTTTCTAATATCCGATGTCATATTTTATCTAAATCTATATTATAAACGGGGATATTTTGTTCAAGTCATAATGCCACAAAACTATCTGTAATATATGATTTTCCGGCTCAAATAGTTCAAGTTAATCACACTAAATACTGTCACATCATTCTAGTTTCTAGAAAATGTTTTACATTTAGAGTTACATAATCTTGAATAAGTCATTGTTCTTTTAAAATAGCTTTAGTTGTACTACTGCTTACATGAGTTTGATCTTGTTTTGCTAATAAAAATACAGTATCTATTCATAATTTTTGGCTCTCTCAAACCCAATGCAATAAACTTTCTCACTCTAAGTCTCAAGCTCATCTAATTCATCTCACAATTGTATTTACTCATTTTTCAAAAGCAAAATCAACTAAAAGTCCTGAAAATGGAATTACCTCAACATTTAAGTTTTCATTTAATCATTTTTTTGTGGCTCATTTAATCATTTCAACCTTTTCTGGGATTGAGAACATATATTTTTTGTCTGGATTTTGACCCACTCATACAATTACATGAGAAAATTTTTCTCAAGTTCTCTCAAGTAAATCTTTATGTCACTTTGTAAATGGATCAAATGATCCCGGATATATTACTTTTTTCATAAATTTATAGATAAAATATTTGAATTATAAGCCATTATAATTATAATTGACAATTTTATTATATAAATTTTAAATAAAAAGCAAATTTTTTTGAGAAAGTGTAATTATTTTTTAATTTCTTTAAAACTAAATATTAACCAAATAGTAGCTAAAACTACAGGAATTAGAATTCCATATTTGAGTCCAATAAAAAAAGTTATTGTAGCAACAAGAGCCCAAGATCAAAGTCAAACTGATTCTAAAAGCATTGATGAATAGTAGGTTTGGTAATTTTTGATTTTTTCGAAATAATCAGCATTGATGCTTAATGAAAATATTGTAAAAAATAATGCCGTCAAAAAGTTTGTGAAAATCATTTGTTCAGGGAAGAAAAATCTATAAATCGAGATAAATATAATTCAAAAAATTCATGTAATTTTTGAAATTGTTCTAAATTTATTTGAAATGATTTTATTTTTTATAGTGTGTAATAATATTATATTTGTGAGTGCTTCAATCGCAGGAATAATCCCAACATATATTAGAGAAAAGCCAGAAATATATACAAAAATTGGCCATAATATAAAAGCTCAAAATTCAATTCAAGACCTAATTCCACAAGAAAATAGTTCATATCTAATATCTTTAATTTTAATTTTTGGTAAATGTGCTCAATTAATATCTTTGTTTATTATTTTTAGAAGTGGAATTACAGAAAATACCAGAAATACCACTGCAACAACAGAAAATAAATTTTTACTTATCATTAATAATAATGCCCCAACTATTGGTGTAAAAATATTTGCAAATCCTGAAGCTATTCCGAGATTTCATAGATTTTTTGATGTCTTTTCTTTTGAGGTATAATGAGCTACAATAGAATTGTATGAGATATAATAATATGAATAATAAATTCACTCGGCTAAAATTATTAATCAAAATATTAAGTAATTTATTTTTTCAGGAATTAATAATATAATTAAGAGAATTTCTGATAAAATTGCTAAAATATAAAATAATAAAACCCTTTTTTTAGATAAAAATTTAATAGAAAGTATTGAAAAAAGAACGGTTACTAAGGAGTAGCCAATTAAATAAATAAAAACTTGATCTATAGAATATCAGTTCTTTAAAAGAATAATTGGAACAAAAGTTCTATATAGCAATCTTCCTATAAAATGCAGAAACACAGAAAAATTAAAACGCTTTAGCGCAGTCATTTCTTCAGTTTTATTTGTTAACATAAGTTTTTTATTAAATTATAAATGAACAATTTTCAAATCACTTTGATACCTTTGTAATTCTTCAGCAAGTATACGACGATGACATTTTTCGGCCGTATCTTCAATACACTCGAGAGTAATTATTTCCTCTACACATCTTTTTGCAAAAGATATAACTTTATCAATTATCTCTTTACTTCGTAAAAATTCCAAATATCTTTTCTCATATTCTTCCCAAGATATTTCTTTTCTATAATAAGCTCAAACTAATTTGGCAGGAGGCGCAAATTCTACCTTCCACTCATCAAAACTAACTCCTTCTATAATTCTTTCATCTAGCGTAATTCCATCTTCTAAAGTATGCCTAGACATTACAGAAATTAGTTTATTTTCATTTGGTAGTCTTCCTTTTAGAATAGATTTTGTAAATAAAATTTTTTCCATAAATAGTTACGATAATATTAATTTAATTCTAAAGTCTCTTTTACTTTTTCTCTTAACGACAATACTGCTTTTGCATTTCATTCAACAAATCAAGAAAATTGAATAGTAGCTGTTGAAAATTGAGTGCGAAGATTTTTAGTATTTTTTAAATGAAAAATTAATGATACTCTTGTATTTTGATAAACTTCTTTTTTAAATTTAAGATTTACTTCTCGCCAAAGCGCGACAGTTCTGGAATTAAGAAAATCTTTATCTGTAAATCAAATATCTACATTACCCTTAATTATTGCATATCTAATAGCTAAATAAACTCATTCCATTACAGCTTCATGAATAAGATTACCAGATACATGTAGCAGAGGAGAAATTACTTTTTTATATTGGGTAAATTCAAAAAACACCTCAATTCCTCAATCTTCTATAAATTTAATATCTCGAGAAAAACATTTGTCTAAATGATAAAATCATCAAAGAGTTTCTCTTATAAATTCATATCAATTTTTTTGTGGAATATTTATATTTACCATATTTTTTAATTACAAATAAACTGACCAGTTTCACTCTCTTTTTGGCAATTATTCCAATCATAAATTCTTCCGTTCATCGCAATATAGACTCAATTTTTCATACAATTAACCGCACCAACCGCACAACCAACATTAAATGAGGCATCAGAACCCTTGAATTTTTCAGGTTTTGAAGATCCAACCAGAATAATCACTTTGTCTTTAATTTTACTCAATCTTTCCCCAGTTTTAACCATAGTATCGGTTCCGTGGGTGATGATTATTTTATCATTTTTAATATCTTTACATACATCAAAAATCAAATCTCTATCTTTTTCGTCCATATCCATACTATCTTTTTTCAAAATTGAAATAACCTCATACAGAAAATTTGGATTTACTTTCTCCAAAATCCTATTTATCGCCGGTTCTCCAATCTCAAAATTATAATTTCCCGCGCAAGACGCATAATCCTTATCTATCGTTCCTCAAGTTGTAACAAATGTGATTTTCATAAATGTTTTTTTAGATAATATCTACCAATCCAATCTATCCGCATATCTAACAATCGCTTCTATAGCTCTTTTTCTTTTTTCATTTGCATCTTTCAATTTTTTTATTTTTCTCTTTTCTTCTAATCTCTCAGGACCAACAATTTTTTGATTAGATGTAGGAATATTAGATGTTTTCATAAGAAATTAGATAAGGTATAAAGTATTTAAAATTAAAGGTATAATAATAAGATTACCAATCTTTTTTATCTTTTGGAAAATCAAACCATATTCTTGCGCTGATTGTATCACAGACATGAACAAAGGCTGCAAGTGGTCATTGAATCCTAGTTTTTGGGTCATAATCTTCTCATTCTCAATGAATATATTTTAATCCATTCCAATGTTCAGTAGTCAACTTAAATCAGTACTCATTAATTTTGCTTTTAATAAAATTTTTATAATCTCAAAAACTTTTTAATTCTGCTTTTTGTTCTTCGTTTCAAGCATATTTCCAAGGTTTTTCTAAGTCATGTAAATAAAGAATTAATAAAACATCTGACAAAGAAAATGGTAGTGGTCTGTGACTACCTAGATTTTTATATAATTCAATAGCAATATTCATAGTATCTCTTAAATGATCTAAATATCATCCTTCCCAAGATTGATGTTTTACGCTTGAGCCCCTTGCTTGTTCAAAAATAGTTTTATTTTCTAAATATATTTTCATACAGGCACTTTTATTTGGTTCTTCTATATTATTAATTAGTTCTTCTAAATTATAATAAATTTTATTTTCTAAAGTTGAATGAACTGAATTATTTGTTCAAATTCTAACATCAATATTTTTTTCTCACGAATTTCAATTATTTAAGCTCATATTGTAAATTTTTTAAATTTAAAACTAAATTTACTTCTATTATAATTTTTCCTCAAAATAATCAAACAAAAATAAATAATTTGAATCTTCCTAAATTATCATTTGATTTATGTCAAAAAAGCTGTATTATTTTGAAAGTTTTTTGATAATTTTGAAAAAACTTTTGACTTTTAAAATTTAGATATATACTTTGTATATAAATAGAAATTAATATTCATGAAATATGAAAAAAGATACTATTACATCACTTACGAAAAATTTTGAATCATGTAGACATGAAGAAAATTGAGTGGAATTTTGGTATGCTAGAGAGCTTCAGAAGCTTTTATGATATGATAAATGGGAAAATTTTAATCAAGTTATAGAAAAAGCAAAAATGGCTTGCTATAAATCAAAACAAAGTATTTCAGATCATTTTGCCGACGTCAGGAAAATGATCTCTCTCGGTAAAGAAGCCAAAAGAGAGATAGAAGATTATAAATTATCTAGATATTCTTGTTATCTAATTGCTCAAAATTGAGACCCTAGAAAAGAGGTTATTGCCTTTGCTATGAGCTATTTTGCTTTTCAAACTCGCAAACAAGAATTGTTAGAAAAAAGAATTGAAGAGATAGAGAGAATTGTTGATAGAGATAAGCTTACAGGTACAGAAAAAGAGTTTTCTAGATTAATTTATGAAGCTTGAGTTGATAAATTTGGATTTGCTAGAATTAGAAATAGTTGAGATACAGCATTTTTTTGATGAAATACAACAAAGACTATGAAAAAGATATTAAAAATTCCTAGTTCAAGAGTTATTGCTGATTTTTTGCCATCTATTACTATTAAAGCAAAGGATTTTGCAACTGAAATTACTAATTTTAATATCAAGAAAAATATTTTAAATAAGGAATCCAAGATAACAGATGAACATATTAAAAACAACAAAAATGTAAGAAATTTACTTCTTAAAGAAAAGATTGTACCAGAAAAACTGCCTAAAGAAGAAGATATCCAAAAAGTTAAAAGAAAATTATTTAAACAAGATAAAACGATAATAAAACAATCAAAAATTTAATATTTACAATCAAAAAATGCAAAACACTCAAAACTTTGAAAAGGCCTATAATGTTCTAAATGCTGAGCAGAAAAATGCTGTGGATAGTATTTATGGACCCGTGATGGTTGTGGCCTGACCGGGGACAGGAAAGACTCAGATTATGGCTCTGAGGGCAGCTAATATAATTCTCAAAACTTGAGTAAATCCGGGAAATATTTTGATTACGACTTTTACGGAAGCTGGGATTATTTCACTTAAAAAGAGGCTTTTTGATTTTATTGGGTCTGATAGTTATAAGATAAATGTTTCTACAATTCACTCTTTTTGTAATGATGTAATTTCGGATTTTCCTGAGAAATTTCTTTCATTTAGAGCATTTAAAACTATTGATGATATTGAGCAGATTGAGATTTTAGAAGAAATTATTGACGGAGGTAATTATGAGGCACTTAGTTCACCCTATGATAAATTTCATTATTTGACTTCTATAAAAAATAGCATTTCAAAGCTAAAACAAGAGTGAATTGATAACGAACAATTCAAAATTATTATTGAGCAACAGAGAAAAAATTATGCTGAAATTCTAGAGGCTATTGATCCAAAACTCAAAAAATATACAAGTGAAAAAGAAAAATGAGAAAAACATATTTTAAAACTCACTGAATTAAATTATATTTATGCGAAATATCTACAAGTTTTAAATGAAAGATGACTCTATGATTTTTCTGATATGATTGATTTTGTGTTGAAAAAATTAAAAGAGGACCAGAACTTAAGGCTTAATTATGCTGAAAAATACCAATTTATAATGATTGATGAATATCAAGACACAAATAACGCACAAAATGAAATTATTGATTTGATATTGAGTGAAAGTGATGATAAAAATGTAATGGTAGTGGGGGATGATGATCAGAGTATTTACAGATTTCAATGAGCAAATCTTGAAAATATGCTTTATTTTTCGAAAAAATACGAAGCTACAAAATTTGTAGTTTTAAAACAAAACTACAGGTCTACTCAGGGAATTTTAGACCTGGCTTCAAAGTCTATAAATCACAATAAATCAAGAATTTCTAATTTTATTCCAGGTCTTTCAAAAGAACTTAATTCAAATAAAAATTTTAATTCAGCGCCTGATTTATTTATTTGTAAAAATGATATTGAGGAAAAAGCTTTTATTCTAGACCAAATTAAAGCACTAGTTGAGACTTGAGAAAAATATGAAGATATTGCGATAATTGTGAGGACAAATAGCGAAGTTGAGAGTTTTTCTGATTTTTTACAAACAAACTCAATTCCAGTAGAAAGTAAACTAAAATCAAATATTCTAAAATCTAGATTTGTAAAATTATTAATTTCTCTGATTGAAATAGTCGTAGATCCCAGCAAAGATGACTCTAAACTCGCAAATATCCTTAGAAGTCCAATAGCTGATGTTAATAAACTAGATATTTTAATAATCTTGAGAAAGCTTTATAATCTCAATTACAAGCCAGAATTGAAGAAAAAATTATTTGAATTAATTTCAAATACTGAATTTTTGGCTTCTATCTCAAAACCAACTGATTTACAACAGGCTTTTTTTGAACAAGAACAAAATGGAATAGACCAAAAAATTACAGGAGCCGATAAAATTACAGAATTTGTAAGAAAAATTCTTGATTGCCAAGCGGAACTTAGTTCTAATTTTTACAATTTTTTCAAAACAATTTTAGAAAAATTTAGTTTTATAGAATTTGTGGAGAAAAATTGAAATTTCTCCGATTTAGAAGATATTTTTACACTCTTAAATTATGTGAAAAAATTAGTGGAATTAGATAGAGAAATTACTCCAGAAAAATTTCTAAAAAAAATAAGTTATTTTTATAAATATAATCTAATAATTTCTAGAAATATCTTAAAATCAAGCATTGATGGAGTTCAGATAATGACTGCTCATCAATCAAAATGACTAGAATTTGAAAATGTTTTTATTCCATCTTTATTGCTTTGAAATTGGTGATCCAAAAGAGTAATTGAAAAAATCAAGCTTCCATTTTGAATTATAGGTTCTAATATTACCGAATGATTAGCTCAAGAAGTAGAAAATGAAGAAGAAAGAAGATTGTTTTTTGTGAGCTTAACTAGAGCGAAGAAAAAACTAACTTTATCTTTTCCTACTTGAGTTGACAATAAAGCCAAGTTACAATCTGAATTTTTACAAGAAATTGAACTAGCTCCGCGTATGGTTGAAAATATAAATTTAGATAATATTGTAAAAAATGAATTTAAAATTATCTCTTTTGACTCACTTGTCGATAAGGAAGAAGAATTATATATTCAAGAATTTCTTAAAAATTATAAACTTTCCGCTTCAGACCTTAATAAATTTATAGAAGACCCTAGAATATTTTTGCGTGATGTGATTTTTAAATACCCATTTGAAGATAATGAATTTACTATTTTTGGTAAAGTTTATCACAAAACTCTCGAATATTTTTATTTAGAATTCAAAAAAACAGGAAATCCACCAGATAAAGATTTTCTTGAAAGATATTTTATTTGGCTTCTTAATAAGGAAATTTTATCTAAAGATGAATTTGAAAGGCTTAAAGAAAAATGAATTACATGACTAAATGGATGGTATGATAATAAGCGAGAATTCACACTTCCACTCGAGCTTGAATATAATTTTAGATCTAAAAATATCGTATTTGACTGAATTCCGCTAACTGGGAAAATAGATAAAATCGAGCCTGCAAATAATGATGAAGTAATTTTGGTAGATTATAAAACGGGGAAGACTAGAAGTTTAAATGATATAAAATGAGCTACTCAGTCTTGAGATTGAAAATATTTCCGTCAATTACTTTTTTATAAAATAATGTTTTCTCTTGATAATATTCTTGCTTCCAAATATAGTGTAAATTCGCTTGCAATTGAGTTTGTTGAGTGAAAAGATGGAAAATATCCTTTTGTAAATGTGGATTTTACTGAAGAAGATTTAGATAGAGTAAAAGATGAAATTAAGGAAGTTTGGTCAAAAATTAGTGATTTAAATTTTTGGAGGAGTTTGATTTAGTATTTAAATTTTTTCAAGCTATAATAGAAAATCGCTCAAAAAATAGCTCCGCTAAGATGTCCTACAAAACTTATATTAGATCATAATCAAATACTAATATTTATTATTAAAAAAAGCAAAGCTCACTTGTAATCTGGATGATTTCTTCATTTTAATTCAAGAAAATAATAAGCGAGTAATGCCATAGCAAAGCCACTTATTCAGATTGTATTTCCACTACTCAAAAATAAAAGTGAAATTCCAACAAATATTGTATTTAAAATAAAAAACAAAATATATTTATTTTTTCAAATTAAAGCCTCTATTTGGTTTCAAAATAAATAGATAAATATTGAATTTGAAAGTAAGTGTAAAAATCATCAATGAAGGAATTGGTAGAGTGAAAATTGAGCTAAAACTCAGATATAATTTCACATCATTACAAAATATAAATTCATTCAAAATTGAAGAATAGAGTTTGAAATAAAACTCAGTAAAGTTATAATTAGACTAATTAAAATTAATGAATTTGAAATTGTTTTATTTTGCATTTGCAGGGTATTTTTTAAAAAATAATCAAAAGTAAAGTCAAACTAAAATCATCGGAAAACTCATTATTTGAGCGATAGTTATCCATCAAAATATGTATCAAATTTGGGCGTCAGGTGTTCTGACAAATTCAATTAAAAATCTAAAAATTCCATAAAAAAATAAAAATCCTCATCAAATTTGCCCAAGATATTTTCTTCTTTTAAATAAAAAACTTAATATAAAATATAGAACCAATCATTCAAGCAGTGCCTCCAGAAGTGGAGAAGGAAAATATCAAATTCAGTTTTTATAAACTGCCAAAAATCCTGAATATTCAAATCATAAAAGTTCTTTATTTAAGTAATTTCCGACTCTTCAAAGTCCAAGTCAAATTGGCAAAATTGTCACAACATTATCCGCAATATCGTAAAAACTTTTTTTGTATTTTCTAGCAAAAATTATCATTGCCAAAATTACTCAAATAGCTCCACCAAAAAAACTCATTCATCAATGCCAGAATTTCAGAATTTCACTAGGATTTTGTAGATAAAAAGATAAATTATAAAACAAAATATATCAAATTCTTCAACCCAGTATTACTCCAAAAAATATATACAAGGTAAGATTATCAAGAAAGACTTCTGATAATAGTCACCTTTTTTTGATAATTAAATATCCCGCAATAAATCCAAGCCCGTACATTAATCAATAATAACTCGGAGCTATTGTAATTCAAAAAAGGTTTACGGAAAATATGTGCATAAATTAGGTTTTTTTAGAAATCAGAGAAAATAGTAGATTCAATTTTATAGAGAATATAATCTTCTGCTTTTAGTAAAGCTGGATCTAGCTCTGCTTTTTTACAAACTAGCGTAAATAAATCCTCATTTGTAGTGATAAGATTTGCTATATTTGGGAGAATTACTCAGATTTTAGAGTGAGATTGACTAATTAAAATTAATCAATTTTTCTTGATATCAACCTCATCAATTTTGTTTATAACTTCTCTTTGCGATGGAGTTATTATATCAACTCTAAAATTAACATTATTAATTTCAGCTGGGTTTTTTATGGCTTCTATAAATCTTGGATCTTTTAGGCAAAATAGAGAATTTTCTATTAATTCTGCAATTGTGTTCGGCTTTTTTAGATTAATTCTACCGCTTGACGCTATTACTTTTCCATCTTTATATAAAGTCACAAAACTCAAATTTTTAGTATTTAAGTCTGGGTGTTTTGAAATTCAAAGTTCATCCAGAGTTGGAATTTTCTTTTCATTCAAATAGATTTCTATTACTTTTTTAGCTATTTTGTGCACCCCAAGGGCACTTGTTTCACTGCGCATAATTTATTAGTTAAAAATTAAATAAATTTCTCTAATTCTTCTTGAGCTTTTTTGATTACTTCTTGCTCTTCCTCTTCGATTTTTGAGAAAATATCTCCAAGTTGATCAAAACCTGTATGTTTAAAGAGCATATAATATCAGTATTCAAATAAAGATCTAGAAATATTTACAAATAAATTTATTATTATTATTAGTCAAACTAGAATATATAAGCTCTGATTTCATTTTGAAAAACTTACAAAAACTAAAAATGAAATTAAAACTGATACAAAAAGTCCGATAAAACTTCCGTACAATCCAAGTAAAATATACCTGTAATTTGAAAGAATTTCAGAGAAAATTGAAGTTCAAAATATTGATAATATCACATGAATTGTAAAAACATAAATTATTAAATCGCTATCTAATCATGCAGAATATACATATATTGGAACTATAAAAATATATAAAAATATTGAATACAAAAATACTTGAACAAACGTAATAGATCATCTTTTGTATTTTTCTGGGCTTATTAATCTATTACTTAAAACATTTAGACTTGATGTGAAAAGTGTTGCAAAAAATCAGGTCATAGAAAATATATAAGGATAAATTCCAGAAAATCCTTGAGCTTTTCACAAAAAGAAATATATTCAAGCAAGAATAATAATTCACCCAATAAAACCATTTATTATAGCTCAAACAGCATTTAATCCAATAGTTAGCAAATCTAGCCTCGGAGGCCCTAGAAGTTCCTCATTACTTATTTTTCCTTCTTCTTGCATAAACTTAAATAATTAATTATTAAAATTATCACTCAAATATTTATAAATATATCAGCAAAATTAAAAATTGCAAAATATTTTAAATTTATAAAGTCAATTACTACAGAGTTAAATATTCTCTCAATTCAATTTCACAGTGCTCATCCGACAATTAAGCCAAATGCAATTTGATTTACTTTAGTTTTTTTCTCGTATTTAAAATAATAAAAAACAATTAAAGCAATTATCAAAACTGTAATTATTTTTAAAGCCAATCATTCAATAGGTAGGGAAAATGCAATTCCAGTATTTTTTACTAATTTTAAACTTAAAATATCTCAAATTAAACTAATTTTTTCTTCATTTAACAAAAATGACTTCATAAAAATTTTTGAAGTCAAATCTGATATTGCTGAAATTAATGTAATTAAATAGAAATACATTTTATTTATTTGTAATTATTTTATCTATTAATCCGTATTTAAGTGCATCCTCGGCTGTCATATAATTATCTCTATCACAGTCTACTTCTACTTTTTTAATATCTTGTCATGTGTGTTTTGCGATAATTTTATATAATCTATTTCCAGTTTTGATAATATGTTCAGCTGCAATTCTAATTTCTGTTGCCTGCCCCTCTGCTCAACCAAGAGGTTGGTGAATCATAATTTCACTATTTGGTAGAGAGTATCTTTTTCATTTAGCTCATCCAGCGAGTATTACAGAACCCATACTAGCAGCAAGTCCAATACACACAGTAACAACATCACAGCTTATATATTGCATAGTGTCATAAATTGCAAGTCCAGCTGTTACATGTCATCCTGGAGAATTTATATACATTGTAATTGGAGCTTTTGGGTCGATTTTTTCAAGGAATAATAATTGTGCAATTACCGTATTAGCAACAGCACTATCAATAGCATCTCCAAGAAATATTACTCTATCTTCTAGGAGTCTTGAATATATATCATAAACTCTCTCTCATCCACCCGGTGTCTTGTCTATTACAGTAGGTATTAACATAAATGTTTAGATTAGATTATATTAAAATCATTCAACTGGGTATGGAATTCTATCATTAATATCTGTAACAGACCCAGTTAAGCTACTTTCTCAATCCATTAAATTATTATTAGTTGTTCCACTTCAAATAAGGGATTTAGGACAATTAGAACAAGTATTATTGTCAAAATTTCAAACTATTTTTGCGAGATATCATTTTTGTTCATCTGTTAATGTAACTGCTATATTATATGCTTGTCATTTTCTAGATGAAGTACTGAAATCACTTTTTGCATATACTCAATAAACATATTTTCAAATTCAAAAATCTTTAAATGATTGAGTATCTCATACCTTAATATCTTTTAAGCTAGGGTCAACTAATTCTTGACTAAGATATTGTTTACTTAAAACACTAGAATCTATCACTCATTTTGATCATATTTGAGTTCATGCAGTATTATTTACTTTTCATCATCATAGACCATCTACAGCTGTAATAGGATTTCATGCTCAACCAGTAATTGCAAGTGTATTATTTATTTGAGCGAATTTAGTAGTATCATATCCCCAAACATTAGTTCCTACAACATAAGCAGATGGCATAGGATAATAATTTTTGTCTTGGTAAAATGTTTGAAGTCAAGTCTCTATACTTGTAATGTCATTAAGTTTTTTACTGTTTTTTGCTTTTCCAGTACTTCCAGAAAAGTTTGTATAAGCAACGACACTTATTATAGCGAGTATTGTAATTACAACTAATAACTCTATCAAAGAAAACCCAGATTTATTAATCTTGTTCATATAAATTTAAATATAATTAATTAAAAAGTTTTTAGTAAAAATATACTAATAAACCCAGTATATTTCTTTTAAAAAAAAATTCAATAGATTTTTAGAAATAATATAAAAAACATCTTATTATTTTCATTTCAAATTAAACTTCACTATCTGTCATTTCGAACGAAGTAAAAAATCCCTTCAGGGATTTTTATTTATAAATATCTCATCTATATCAAATTTTCTTTATTTCAATTTCTCAATTTATATTTTTTGTATAAATTATTCTTATATTTCAGATTCTACATCTAAAATAATTTTCTTTTCAAGAAAGAGGTTTAATATCTAATCAAGTTGTATCTCAATTAATAATTTTCTCAATAATTTCATAAATTTTTAATGATATATCTTTGTTTTGGCTTTTAAGAAATTTTATCCAAATGGCAACCATATTAAATTACCTTACTTTTTAATACTTTCAAAAAATCTTTTGCATTCATATTAACATCCATATCTATCCATCATTTCTCTTCATCAATATCTAATCAAGTAATTTTTTTAATAAAAAAAGAATATTTAATAACTTTAGTATCAAATTTATTTGCAATAGAATCTGGAACTTCTATACTTACAACTGCCATAATCTTAAAATTAAAGATAAAACATTTTAATTATATTAAATTCCTCTCAAAAATCAAACACAAAAATAAAAACCTCAGGTTCCCCTGAGGTTTTTAAGAATAATGTATTTAGAATTAATTAAGAATATATGGGAATATTGATGTATCTCAATCTTTAAGTGGAGCTTTAGTAGCACTATCACCAATTAATCAAGCTACTTCAGAAACTGAAAGAGCTATTGTTCCAGGAAGAACAACACCAGCATTAGTACCTAAAGTAATTGTAGTTCCATCAGCAGAAATATTAGTAATAGTAGTAGCCACTGTACCAGCTAGAACAGTATCATTAACTTTAAATTTACCAATATCAGCAGATCAAATAGTTATTGTATTATTAGATCATGTAGCTGAAATTGACGCAGTATCAGTTGTTGCTCTTGATCTGAAATTTCCTAAAACTCTTGTAGTTTTAGTTCCATTTACAGCTTCCATAGTAGCAGCAACTTCAAAAGCTCAACCAGCTAATGTAGTAGCAGCAATTTTGTAATTAGCAGCTGAACTAGGATCTACATAATCAGTAGATTTAAGACCTAAAGCAGTAGTATTCACATCTCAACCAACATATTTTGTAGTATCTGCAAAAACTGTATTTCCTAATCAAGCTATTCATTTAGTATCTGCAGTTCAGTTTAATGAAGCAGTACCATCTGTAACATAACTAGTAACACCAACACCGTTAGCTTGACCGATGGTCATGGCTTTTACGATATCGTCAAGGTTTTGAGATCTTTTAGCATCTCTGGCGCTTGATGAATATCATCCAAAAGATAAGAAAGCGATTGTACCAAGAATTGCAAGAATAGAAATTACTACGATCAATTCAACTAATGTGAATCATGATTTATTAGTAGTAACAAGTTTTTTATCTATAAACATAGAATATAAAATTAAAAAATATAAAAGTTGAAATTTAATTCAACAAAAACATTAAAACATAAATTTATTTATTTGTCAAAATTTTTTTCAACAAAAAAATATTTTTATCAAATAATTAGATATTTTAGGGAATATCTAAGGATAGATTTTTTGTCCTATCCATTTTTTATTTTACATTTAATCAAAATAATTTCAAATTTTTTTTGAATTACTTTGGTATTTTATAGTTATTTAATTTTTTTCTTCAAGCCGTATAGACATTTCTATTTCTTTTTGACATTTCATTTTTTTTTATTTATAATCTTGTATTCATTATCGTAAAAATGAATTATGTGAAATAAAAGACTATTTTATTTTTTAAATACATTTTTTTTAAAAAAATGTAAAATTTAAATAAATATCTTATTTAAAATATAAATAAGATAAAATGCAATCATTAAAACTTGCATTATATGTATATATATATTATAATTACACATGTAGTTATAATATTATTTGTTAATATAAAAATAAAATGTTTGAATATAGGACAAAAAAACAAAAAGAATTTAATAGTATGAGTGTTAATAGTGACGTTGGTGATATTACAGAATATACCACAGCTCTTTTTAATCTAGCCATTGAATTAAATGCTTCAGATATTCATATAGAGCCAACTCGTGATTATGTTCTTGTTAGACTTAGAGAAAGTGGAGATTTTATTTATGTTGATAAAATCGCAATTGATGAGTATGCGAAGCTTCTTTCTAGATTAAAAATTCTATCAAATCTTAGAATTGATGAAAAACAAAAACCTCAAGACTGAAAAATAGCGCTTAACTTACCTCAAGATAAATTTGCTGATATAAGAGTGAGTACTATTCCTGTCGTTAATTGAGAGAAGGTTGTAATGAGAGTTCTTGTTCAAGATTTTTCTTTAATTGATATTGATAAGCTTAATTTTCTAGATGTTAATTTGGCTAAAATAAAAGAAAGTCTAAAGAGTAAATATTGAATGATTCTTATAGCCGGACCAACTGGTTCTGGTAAATCTACTACTTTATTTGGAATGTTAAAATCATTTAATCCTCTTGATTTTAATATCACAACTCTTGAAGATCCAGTAGAATATAATATGCCATTTGTAAATCAAACTCAAATTAAAAAAGATATTTGATTTGGATTCGCTGAGGGTTTGAGGTCTTTAGTTAGACAAGATCCAGATATTATAATGGTTTGAGAAATAAGAGATAAAGAAACTGCAATGCTTGCCATTGAAGCAGCTTTGACAGGGCATTTAGTTCTTTCTACAATCCATACAAACAGTGCAGCCTGAACTATTCAAAGGCTTATTAACATGTGAATTGAGCCATTTTTGATTTCCTCAGCTTTAAAATTAGTAGTTTCTCAAAGACTTGTAAAGAGATTATGTGATAAATGTAAGGCTGATTACAAAATAAAAGATGAAGCAATTATTAAAAAAGTGTGAAGTTATTTGAATAGTGTAATAGATGAAAAAGTTGAAGATATAAATTTCAATAAAGGCGCTGGTTGTGAGGTTTGTGGTCATACTTGATATAAATGAAGAATTTGAATTCAAGAAGTACTTGTAATGGACGACAGTCTAGATTCTCTAATTTTAAATAAAGCTTCTGTGCATGACATAGAAGATAAAGCTAGGCAATTATGAATGATTACTATTATGCAAGATGGCTTTATTAAAGCTGCTACAAAACAAACGACAGTTGATGAAATAATGAAATTAATATAATATGTAATTTTTCTAAATTTGTGTTTAAGACCCTAAAAACATTTTTTAATATAAAGAAAAAAAAGCAACCTGAATTAATACAATGATTCAAGGAGGCCTTGGAGTGGGTCGAAACTTATGAAAAGATTAAAGATTATAAGAATGTAATCTTAGCTATTAGAGAGCTTATTTTAAAACACAAATCTCTTATAAATTATAATGAAGAATTAATAAAAAAACTGTATGTATTAGAATCCTCTAATGTAGAGGAGGTTTCTAAAAAGGCACAAGAAAAAATTAAAAAAGTTAGGGATTTATCTCATGAATTATCTCAAAGACTTACTTTATTAGAAAAAAGATTAGCTATAAATGAAGATAAAAATAGAGCAGAAACCGAAAAATATAAAAAAGAAAAACAAGAAAAAGAATATAAAATTCAGGTAAAAGATATAAAATCACTTTTAAAACAAAAAGAATATGCAAAAGCTCTATCTCTTTCAAAGAAAATAGCATTTGATTTTCCAAACAAAAGAGAGGCGATTAGGCTTTTGACTACAGTTCAAAATGCTTACAACAAGTCAAAATTAATTAGTGAAAAAAAGATAAAAAAAGCACCAAAAGTTGATAAAATTTTATCTGATATTTGAGTTGATCTAACTGTAAAAGAAAAAAATAAATGATTTTTTGCTAATATTTCAGCAAAATTCAGAGAACAAAAAGAAAAAATACAATCTAGAAATGACAAATTAAAAAGATTGAGAACTTTATCTGAATTAGATAAGTTATTAACTAATTCCTGAACCATTAATGATATTGATTGAGAAAAAATAAATAGTGATTTCTTTAACACTATAAACACCTGATTAACAAAGGATTTGGAATGATTTGAGTTACAATGATTTGATATTTTTTGAAAAATAATTTGAAAGGATAAAATAATATGAGATACTTTTTGATTTAATAGGGTAGATAATTCTAAGGTTGTTTTTTATATTTGAGACGCCACGGGTCATTGAGTACAATCTTGATTTGTTGTAGCAATGCTCTCAAAATTATTTTTTGATTATTCTAAAAAAATAAAAATTTTTAAAGATTTATTTTTAAAGCTTAATAACGAATTAAAAGAAAAAATTAAATGAAGAATGTTTGTAACATCAATTTTCTTTGAATGGGATTCTATAAAAAATACTCTAAGTACTGTTTGAGCAGGACATAATCCTATTTTTATTTATAGAAAAACTACAAATAAAGTTGAAAAATTTACAGCTTGATGACTTGCTTTGTGAGTAAGACTAATAAATAATGTATCATCAATTAAAATTAAAGAAATAGAATTAAATGATTGAGATATTGCATTAGTTTATACTGATTGAATTACAGAGACAAAAGATGCGACTGGAAATATGTATTGAATGACTAGATTTGAAGAAAGCTTTTTAAAGGCTGCTGGTACTTATACAGGTGCTAAAAAACTTCAAGAACAAATTTTAAAGGATGTAAATGATTATAAATGAAATTTATCTTTTGATGATGATGTTACATTAATTGTATTTGTGAGAGATAAGAATAAAGATTTAATATCAAATAAAGCAGAATTAGAAAAAATATTACAAGAATCAAATGTTAAAAAGGCGAATGTACAAATTAAAAATACAACTAAACAAGAAGTTATTGATAAAATTAAAAAAGAAAAATATGATAGAGAATTAAAAATAAGATTACAAAGACTTGATAGATTGTACAAGGTATGAGAATTTATAAAATTAAAACAAGATGCATTAATTTATTATAAGGAATGATTTGTACATGATAAAATGAAATTTTATCTTGAAAAAGCAATATGAAGTGAACAAAAGGTTATAATGAGAAAACAAGAAGACAAATTACAGAAAAAATATGCAGTCTTACTTGATTTATACAAAAAATGAGAGTACAATATTGTAATTAAGGAGGCAATTGATGTAATTTTTAAAAACTGAAAAATTTAATTTTTATAAAATATGGCGTTTATTAGCAAAACAAAATTTATAGATAATACTTGAAACTTTAATAATGAAAAATTCTTAAAGCTTTTAGATGATGCTAGATATGCGCTTAAAACATGAAAAAAACCAGCTTGAATCGTAAAAAAGACAACTCAGCAAATTATTATAGGCTGAATTTCAAAAAAGGAAGTTTGGCAATTTATTAATAAACTTTCTAATTTTTTAAATAGTTGAATTGATTTAAAAACTGCCTTTTGAATTCTACATAAACAAGTTAAAAATGAGAAATTAAAAAGAATAGTAAATGAAATAAGACTAAATCTAGATCATGGACTTTCTGTTTCTGATACTATGAGACAATACAGTAAATATTTTGATCCTTTTATAATATCATTAATTATTGTTTGAGAAAAAACCTGAACTCTACCGAGAGTATTGACCGAATTAGATAAAAAACTTCTGGAATCTATAGAACTTAAAGCAAAAATAAGATGAGCCTTGATTTATCCAGCTATTTTGATTTTTATCACACTAGCAATGGTTACATTTATGATGACATTTATTATACCAAAAATTACTGAATCATTTAAAAAAACAAATGTAGAAATACCAGCACTAACACAATTTATGATAGATGTTTCTGATTTTATGACTAATCATTGGATAATACTTTTATCTGCTCTTTTTTGAATAATTGCGTTTTTCTTTACGATGAAAAAAATTTATATATGACAAAAAATATTTTCTTGGATAAGTATGAGACTTCCTGTTTTTTGATTTATTGTAAGACAGTGAAACATTATTGCGTTTATTAATTCTTTTTCTCTACTTCTTGATTCTTGAGTTTTAATGCTTGAAGCTCTCGAAACTGCATCAAATGTAGTTACTAATATGTATTATAGAATGGAAATTATAAAAATTAAAAATGAAGTTGAAACCTGAATTAAGGTATCAAATGCAATGTGATTAAGCACCTGAAGTAAAGAAACAACTTTTTCAAGTAAATATTTTTCAGAAGATTTTGTTCATATGGTAAATGTATGAGAAGAAACCTGAACAATATGAAAATCTATGGAAAGAGTTTGAGTTAATTATTCTAAGGAATTAGAAAGATATATTTGAAATCTTATGACTATGCTTGAGCCTTTTATTATAGTATTTGTTTGAGCAATGGTTTGAGTTATAGTAATAGCGATAATGTTACCATTCTTTAACCTTGCCAAAGTAGCTAGTAAAATGTAGTTTGATTTAATCATATTAATAACTATAATGTTTTAATTCTTAATTAATAAAATATGTTAGAAAATGTAATGATAAAAGATTATCCCATAAGAGATGCTCTTTTGTGAGTAGTAATTGAAAATAAATGATCAGATTTTTATTATACTGTTGGTACCTACCCGGCTATAAAAATTTCTGGAGAAATTATTCTTGTGAATGAATGAATAGAAAAAGTAACATCAGAAGATACAAAAAATTTAGCAAAATCTTTAATTACAAGTGAGCAACATGAAAAATTACTTGAAACTAAAAACCTAGATTTTTCATTTTTATTTCAAGGTTCTAGATTTAGATGAAATATTTCATTCCAAATGAATTATTATATGGTAGTATTAAGATTACTATCAGATAAGATTCCATCTATAGAGGACTTAAATTTACCATTTATTTACACAGATATTACGAAAAAATGACAATGATTGGTACTTGTAACGGGTCCTACTTGATCGGGTAAATCTACAACTTTGGCAGCTATGATTAATGAAATTAATGCAAATTATGCGAAACATATTATTACAATTGAAGATCCAATTGAATATGTACATGAACATAAAATGTCAATTGTTGAACAAAAAGAAATTTGAAGAGATGTTCCAGATTATAATACAGCGCTTATTTGAGCAATGAGACAAAACCCTCAAGTAATACTTTTTTGAGAAATGAGAAATGTAGAAGAAATAGAAATGGCTTTAACACTTGCTGAAACATGACATTTAGTGTTTTCAACACTTCACACGAGAAGTGCATATCAGACAATTTCAAGAATTATAGATTCATTTCCAGCTGCACAACAAAATCAGGTAAGAATGCAACTGGCTGATACTTTGGCCTGAGTTTTTTCTCAAAGACTTTTGAGAAAAAGTGATGGAAGCTGAGTTAGAATGGTAAAAGAAATTTTAATTAAAAATACAGCTGTCTCTAATCTGATTAGAGAAAATGAGCTTCACCAAATTCCTTCAGTTATGCAAATGTACTGAGTTGAATGAATGCAAGTTCTAGAACAAGACTTATTACAGTTTATAAATGAGGGAGAAATATCACTTGAAGAATGACTTAAATATGCTAATAACCCAAGATTCTTAAAAGACAATGTTAATGTTAATTAAAATTATTTATGTGAAAAATAACTAAAAAGAAATCTATATGAAAGAAAAAAAATAACATTGATTTCTCAATATTATTTACTAATTGGGTGGGATCGCAATCGTCTTTAATTGTACATACTTTATTTTTTATTATTTGTTTCGTATCAGTTTTATTTTGAATAGAGCTTGAAGAAATGCTTTTAATACTTACTACAGTTGTATCACTTGAAGCTATTTATCTTGCTATTTTTATACAAATGACTGTAAATAGAAATACGGAAAGTCTTAAAGCAGTAGAGGAAGATATTGATGAAATCCAAGAAGATATTGATGAAATCCAAGAAGACGTGGAATTAATAGAAAAGGATATCGATGAAATCCAAGAAGATGTGGATGAAATCCAAGAAAATGTAGATGAAATAACGGAGGATAATGAGGTAGAGGAATTAGAAACCGATAAAACTATAAAATATATTGAAAAAATTGAAATTCAAATGCAGAATATTGTAAAGGAATTAGAAGAATTAAAAAAATTTAAAAAGTAATATGAATAAAAATCAACAAATAAAACAAAATAAAAGTAATTATGCTTTTATTGATGCGCAAAATCTTAATTCCTGACTTAACAAACTTGGTTGGAAAATGGATTGGAAAAAATTTCGTGACTATCTAAGAGATCAATATAATATAGAAGTAGCTTATGTTTTTATAGGATTTATTGCTTGAATGGAAGACTTGTATATCGCAATACAAAAGGCAGGATTTGTTATAGTTTTTAAAGAAGTAGTAAGTACTCCAGATTGAATTTGAGTAAAATGAAATGTGGATGCTGAGTTAATACTTCAGGCAATGATTGATTACAATAAATATGATAAAGCTCTAATTGTTAGTTGAGATTGAGATTTTTCTTGTCTACTCAGACATTTAGTAGCTAATAATAAATTTCTAATGCTTATTGCTCCTCATAGAAGATATCTTTCTTCTCTACTTCTTAAGGCATCAGATTCTAAAACAGATTATTTACAATCAATTAGAAAAAAGGTTGAATATAGACATTATACTTCAAATAAATCAAAATCTAGCAAAGAAAATATTCAAAATATTTCTAAGTCAAATATTGATAATAGACCAGTAATAAATAAGACAAATATTACTAAATCAACAATAAATAAACCAAATCCAAATAAACAAAATATCAAAAAACCCATTTCACAACCTAAACAAACAAGAAACGAAGAATATTTATTTTAATTTAAATATAATTTAACTAATATGAAAAAACTTGTAGATATTATAATGCAACAAGCAAAAGAAAAAGGTTTTGGTACAAAACCTGAAGAAATAAATGTTGCTGAAAAAATTGCTCTAATTCATTCTGAGATATCAGAAGCTTTTGAGGCCTATCGTCATAATAATATAGATTGAAAAGATGGATTTAAAGAAGAACTTGGTGATGCAGTCCAAAGAATTTTACACCTTTGTGGAATATTTGATATAAATATTGAAGAAGAAATATTGAAAAAAGTTAATTTTAATAAAAATAGAGAATGGAAATGGGACAAAATGAATGAAAATCACTCATAAAATTTCAAAATTTGATTTAAAATATATTTAATGGTAAGATGTAGTAGATTTTTTAATAAATTATTATGAATAAAAGTGATTCATATAGAGATTTTATATCAGAGCCAGAATTAAATATGACTTTGAAAGAATTTCTAAAACATTATAAAAGATTTCCAGTTATCGCTATAACTGGACCTGCATGAGTATGAAAAAGTACCTTTACTAGAATATTAGCCGATTTTCTTGGATGAATAATTTACACAGAACTACCAGATGAAAACCCATTTTTATCAATCATAAAAAATACTAAATGAAAAGTGTCTGATCTTACATTATGGCTAAATAATCAAAATTATTTTTTAGCCACAGATGTTGCTCAAGTTACAAAATGATTTATAGAATCTAAATTTTTCCCTATAATATTTGATTTTGCATTAACTCAGCCATTTATTTTCTCAGATATAAATCTTTCATGAGATAAAAGAAAGGCTTTTAATTCTATATTTACAGAACAATTTAAAACCCTGCCTAAACCAGATATAATTGTAGAAATAAAAGCTACAAACGATGTATTAGTAAAAAGGTTGATTCAAAGATGAAAATATATAGATGATTTTGTTATAAAAATGACAGAAAGAATAAATTCATATTATAATTGATGAATAGTTCAAGATTATTTTAGATGAAGCACTATAAAAAGAATAGAAAACAATGCAGATTTAAATGTAGCACAGATAAGCTGATTAATAAAATGACTAATAGAAGAAATTTCTGTTTAAGTTTTTACTATAAAACTTTTTTAAACTAAAACAAACAAGAAACGAAGAATATTTATTTTAAACAAAATCTATGATATACGCAATAATTTGAATGATACTTACTTCTTTATGAAGTGTAATAAGTAAATATATTTCTGTCAATTTTGATATTTATAAATCTCTTTTTTATCAATATCTTTTTATATCTTTCTATGCTTTTGCTTTTTTATTATTATCTTGAACTCCTTTTTTAAATTTTGATTTAAAAATTTCTTGATTGTTTATATTAATTTGATTTTTTTGATATTCTGGAATTTGGGCTTTATACAAAGCATTAAAACATTTAAATAATGCAATAGTTATGGTTATTGCTTTTACTTATGTTTTTTTGTCTTATTTTTTAAATATTTTCCTCATTTGAGATATTGAAAAATTTTCTAATTTAAAACTAGTTTTAAGTATCGTATATTTTTTATTAATTTCTCTATTTTTATTTGAAAGAAATGAGAAAAAGAAAATAAAAATAAATAAATATGCAGTTTATGCTTTTATTACTTCTGTTAGCTGGACTATTTATTATTGAATAAATAATTTCATTATAAAAAATCAGATAGCAACACCTGTTCAAATGATTTTCTATTCTGAATTTTTTATATTTATTTATTCTATAATATTTTTCTCTATTTTTCTCTTTAATAATAAAATAAATCTTAAAAATGAGCTTAAATTAAATAAATCCCAAGTTATTAGTTATTTATCTGTTGCCTTATTTTTGTTCACAGGATGACTTTTATTTTTTATTTGATACAAATATGTATCTTGAAATATTGTAAATTTTATTTGATTATTCTCGGTTATTACAACTCCTATCCTTACATTTATTTTCCTTAAAGAAAAACTAAATTCAAAACAAATTGCGACAATTTTTTTGGCTTTTATAGTTTTAGTTTTGTTTATTTTATAATTTCTTTGACTTTTTCACTTTATAAATATAATGACTCCATGTTATTAAAAGCATTTGAGTCTCGCTATCACGAGACAAGCTGGAGGAAGAAACCAAGTAGAACCTCTCGGAGACAAAACTCCGTAAATAAATATAATCAAGTAGGGAACAATTGCATTGTTCCAAAGCTTTAGGTGGTACCTTCCCAAATCCGGGACCAAAAGCACATTAGTTTTTAGTGTGTTTTTATTTTTTTAAAAGTTCTATAAATTATGAATAAAGATATAGAAATTTTTGATAATTGGAATGAAGAAAAGAAAAAAATACATAATAAAAAATCTGAAATATATTTTAAACAATGAGATATATGGCGGATAAGTTTATGAATAAATATAAAAAGTGAATCTAATTGAAAATGAGAAAATTTTAGAAGACCGGTTTTAATTTTAAAGAAATTATCTTCTGATTCTTGTATTGTTGTGCCTTTAAGCTCAAAAATTAAGATTTGAAGTTGGTTTTATCAATATAATTTACATTGAATAAAAGAAACTGCTTTATTGTATCAAATAAGAATGATTCATAAAAATAGATTTCAGAGAAAAATATGAGAATTAGATGAAAAAGATTTTAGCGAAATAAAAAAGAGACTTAAGAATCTCTTAAATCTCTAAAATTATCATCCCGAGTAAACTCGGGAATCGATGGGAGAATCCCCAAAAGTAACTACATTATATTAATAACACCTAAAAAATCAAATTTTTTACAAAATAACTTTTAATTCTTAATTTAACAAACTATGTACCCACAAGTAAATTCTCGTCAGAGCTTTCCAGAATTGGAAGCAAAAATTTTAGATTTTTGGAAGAAAAACAAGACTTTTCAGAAGTCTTTGGATATTCGCGCTGGAGCGGATGAATTTGTATTTTATGATGGACCTCCGTTTGCTACGGGACTTCCGCATTATGGTCATCTTCTTGGGTGAACGCTTAAGGATATTATTCCGAGATATCAGACTATGAAGTGAAAATATGTGGAGCGTAGGTTTGGGTGGGATTGTCATGGGCTTCCTATCGAAAATATTGTAGAGAAAAAACTTAAAATCTCGGGGAAACGCGATATAGAAGATAAAATCTGAGTATATGAATTTAATGAGCAATGCAGATCTAATGTAATGGTATATACGACTGAATGGAGAAGAATTGTAGAGAAAATGGGAAGATGGATAGATATGGACAATGATTACAAAACTATGGACCAAGATTTTATGGAGAGCGTTTGGTGGGTATTTAAATCTCTTTTTGATAAATGACATATTTATGAATCTCAAAGAGTTGTGCCTTATTGTACGAGATGTTCGACGCCTCTTTCAAATTTTGAAGTAAATCAATGATATGAAGATAGACAAGACAAATCTACCACTGTTAAATTTAAAATCAAATGAAATGATAATAAATATATCCTAGCTTGGACGACTACTCCCTGGACACTTCCAGCTAATCTCGGACTTGCTATTTGAGCAGAAATCGAATATAGCGAAGTGCTAGATAAAAAAACCGGAGAGACTTATATTCTCGCAACAGATAGACTCGCTAATTATTATAAGGATGAAGCTGATTATAAAATAGTTAGAAATTATCAATGATGTTGTCTTGCTGGAATAGAATATGAGCCACTTTTTAATGATTTTGAATTACTTCGTGATGCGGGAGACCTACCAAAATGAATGGAACTTTGAGAAAACGTCTACAGAGTTGTAATTGGTCATCATGTAACAACCGAGAGTGGAACTTGAGTAGTTCACATCGCACCAGCTTATTGAGAGGACGATTCTATTATTTGAAAAAAAGAAAATTTATGAGTTGTTTCTCATATTGATGATACAGGAAAAGTAGAGAATTTATTTGAAAATAGCGGAGATTATGTGTTTGATTTTAATGAAAAAGTAATACAAATGCTAAAAACAAGGTGAGATATAATTAATATTTCAACTATAAATCATTCATATCCTCATTGTTATAGATGTAAAACTCCGCTAATTTATCGTGGAATTAGCGCTTGGTATGTGAAGGTTGAGGAAGTAGCAAATAAATTAGTTAAAAATAATGCTGAGGTAAATTGGGTTCCTGAAAATATTAAAGATTGAAGATTTGGAAAATGGATAGCTCAAGCTCGCGATTGGAATATATCCCGTAATAGATATTGGGGTAGTGCTATGCCCATCTGGAGAAGTGAAGATAAGGAAGAGATTTATTGCGTTTGAAGTATAGAGGAATTGTACGAATTAAATAAAGATTTTGGGCAAATTGAGAAAAGACCTCACCCAACCTTTCTTTCGCAAGGAGAGGAGAATATGGAATATAAATATTTCTATGTAGAAGAGGGAATTGAAGTAGATTTACATAAACATTTTGTGGACAAAATCAAATTAAAACATCCAAAAACTGGAACAGTTTTAACTCGTATTCCAGAAGTTCTTGATTGCTGGTTTGAGTCTGGATCTATGCCTTATGCGAGTAAACATTATCCATTTAAATGAAAAGAGGATTTTAAATATCCAGGTGATTTTATCGCTGAGTGAATTGACCAAACTAGATGATGGTTTTATACTCTTATGATTTTAGGAACTTTGCTTTTTGATAGAACTCCATATTTAAATGTAATTGTAAACTGAATAGTTTTGGCTGAGGATTGACGTAAAATGAGTAAATCTTTGAATAATTATCCAGATCCAGAGAAATTAATAGATAAACACTGAGCTGACGCTATAAGATTTTATATGATGAATTCAGGTGCGGTTAAGGCTGAAGATATGAAATTTTCGGAAAGCTGAGTAGAAGAGATTATTAAAAAAGTTATTTTGCCATTTTGGAATACTTATTCATTTTTTACAACTTACGCGAATATTGATAAATTTGAGTGAAAAGAAAAAGAAGTTTATAAGTACTTAGGTGAGTCAAGTTTTAATAATTTAGATAAGTGGATATTATCTCAACTTCAAGAGTTAATAAAAAGTACAAATAATTGATTTGAAACTTATGATTTAAATGCTGTTACTCGTCCAATTTTTGATTTTATGGATAATCTTACAAATTGGTATATTCGTCGCTCTCGTCGTAGATTTTGGAAGTCAGAAAATGATTGAGATAAAATATGAGCTTATCATACGCTCTATGAGGTATTAGTGGAATTATCTAAAGTTATTGCTCCAATAATGCCATTTGTGAGTGAGGAAGTTTTTAAAAATCTTACAAATAAAGAATCAGTTCACCTAGAAAATTATCCAGAATGTAAAAGTGATTTAATTTCAGAAAGCTTAAATTCTCAAATGGAAAAAACCCAAAAAATCATAAATCTCGGGTTGGCTCTCCGCGCTAATAAAAAAATAAGAGTAAGACAACCACTTACTTCTCTAACTATTTGAGAAAAATTAGAACCTTATTACCAAGAAATTATTAAAGAAGAATTAAATATTAAAGAAATAATAATACTTTCTGATATGACTCAAATTGCCAAAAAAATCTGTCGCCCAAATGCTAAATTAATCGGTCCAAGATTTTGAAAAGACGTACAAAATATAATAATTCAAGCAAAAAACTGAAATTTCCAAGATTTATGAGAATGAAGAATTAAAATCCCTCACCCTAACCCTCTCCCAGAGGGAGAGGGGATTTCTGGTTTTATTCTAGAAGAATGAGAATATGAAATTGCTTATGAGCCATTATCTTGAGTTGAAGTAGATATCGAAGCAGGATTTGGAATGGTAATCGCAGTTGATACGAAAATAACAGAGCAGTTAAAACTTGAATGAATTGCTCGTGATTTAATTAGAACTATACAAGATGCTCGTAAAGAAGCAGAATATAATGTATCTGATAGAATTAAATTATCTATAACTTGAGATAAAATAGATCAAATTCTAAATTTATTTAGAGATTATATAGAAAGTGAAACTTTATCGAAAATTACTAATTTAAGCGATTTTGATATTTCGAAAAATCTTGAAATTGATGAAGGTAAATTTGAGTTAAAGTTGAAGAAATAAGAAAAAAGTTCACCAATTGGTGAACTTTTTTAATTTAATCTTTTTTTAAAATATTTTAACCTTCACTTACTATATCAGCAAGACTCATAATTGGTTGCATAATTCAAACAGCTATAAATCATACCACCACTGCCATTATAACTATAATTATTGGTTCTAATAATTTTTGTATATTATTTATAACTTGGTCAACTTCATCATCATAAAAATCAGCAATTTTAATAATGATTGTATCTAATTTTGCTGTTTCTTCTCATACTTTTATCATTTGCACAAGCATATCAGGAAATAAAGAATCATCTTCAAGACTTTCTCATATTTTAATTCACCTTTTTACATCTTCTCTTAAAAGAAGAATTCTTTGTTTGTAGACTTCATTTCAGACAATATCACTTACAATTCTTAATGATTCTACAATTGAAATTCAACTTGATAAAAGATTAGATAAAACACGAGCAAATTTTGATAAAATAATTTTTTGATTTATCATTCAAAAGATAGGTATTTTTAGTATAAATTTATCAAATTTATATTTTCAATATGGAGTTTTTTTCCAAAATGAAATAAATATAATAAATCAAATAATTCATATAATTAAATAAATTCAATAATTTACAAAGAAATCACTTACTGCAATTAAAAATAAGGTTATTGGTGGAAGTTTTGATTTATCTCAAAAAATTTCAACAATTTTTGGTACAACAAGGGTCATAAGAATGTATATTACAGAAAACATTACTATAATAATTGCAGCAGGATAAATTAATGCTCATTTGAATTTTTTTGAAATTCATTCTACTTTTTCAACCTGATCTGCTAATTGAATTAGCGCTGAATTTAGTTTTCAGGTTTTTTCACCTGATTCTATAATAGAACACTCTGAATCAGAAAAATTATTATTATAATCTCTTAAGCTATTACTTAAGTTTTTTCATCATTTTATTCAATCAATTATATTTGTGTAAAGTTTTTTTAATACTAGATTTTTCTCTTGTTTTTCTAGAATTGTAATAGATTTTAGAACTGAAATTCAAGCATTTACCATGGTCGCTAAAAGCCTGAAAAAAATTACTTTTGATTTTAAATTAATTTTTTGTTGTTCAATTAACCATTCATTTATTTTATCTAAACCAAAACTGGCTTGTCCTCACTCTTTTTTAGTAGAACCAGTCTCTTCTTGTTTGGAATCTAGTATTAATAATTCATCAGACATAATATTTTTTTAAATAATTAATTGTTTTCTTTTACTGCTGCATATACTTCATCTAGGGAAGTAAGTCAATTTAGAGCTTTCATAATTCAGTCTTGTTCGAGCGAGATCATTCACTCATCAATTGCTAATTCATTTATAGCAACACTGCTTTCTCATTTTATTATAAATTCTTTAATCTTTTGAGTTATTTCCATAATTTCATAAATTCAAACTCTTCAAGAATATCAACTATTTCCGCATTTTTCACATCAAGCTGGTTCATAGAATGTTGGATTTTTTAATTTTTCCATTCAAACTCTAGACATTAATTCTTCTTTTTTTGTTCTAGAAATAGCTTTTTTAACCATTTCTTGCATTTTTGGGTCTAATTTATCAGCATTAACCCCCCTTTTACAATCACAAAGTTTTCTTACTAATCTTTGAGCAATAATTGCATTAATAGAAGCAGGAAGTAAGAAAGCTTGAATTCACATATTAAGAATTCTAGTTATAGTTTCTGCTGCACTATTTGTATGTATTGTAGAAAGTACAAGATGTCAAGTTAAAGATGCTTCTATAGCAATATTTATAGTTTCTTTATCTCTTATTTCTCAAACCATTATTATATCAGGGTCTTGTCTTAATGCTGTTCTAAGACCTGATGCAAAATCATATCCAATATCAGGGAAAACTTGACTTTGATTAACTCAATCTATTGTATTTTCTACTGGATCTTCTAGTGTCATTATATTTACATCTGGGGTATTTAGTTTAGAAAGACAGGCATAAAGTGTAGTAGACTTACCAGATCAGGTAGGACCTGATGTAAGAATAACTCAATTAGGTTGTAATATTCATTTTTCCAATACAACTTTATTATGTCACTCAATTCATAATTTTTCTAATTCAGGAACCTTTTTACTTTTATCAACTATACGCATAACTATTTTTTCTCAATTAACGGTTGGCAAGGTAGATACTCTTAAATCCATTGGCTTATTGTCTATTGTAGTTGAAATTCTTCAATCTTGAGGCATTCTAGATTCATCAATTTTTAAATTAGATAAAATCTTATATCTAGCTACAATTTGAGAATGTAGAAAAACCTGATATTCTAAAATTTCTTTTAAAACTCAGTCAATTCTATATCTAAGCCTTACTACATTTGAAAGTGGCTCAATATGAATATCAGAACTTCAGAATTCCAAAGCGGCTGAAATCATTAAATCACAGATTTTTTGAGCATTATCTCATTTATATATTTCATCTTTTAAGGATTCTAATTTTGTCATATTTATTTTTTATTTATAATAGCCATATTTTTATCATATATTCATCTAATTCTTTTTAAAGAAGAATATATTTGGAATAAATTTGAAAACTCTTTGTCAATATTATCAATTTTCATATTTTTTTGTAATTCTGTAGTCTTTTCTTTTATAGAATTTATTTGACTAAGTAGAGATTTAATATTATATACTGCCTCATTTCAATCATTATTTTTACAAATTGTATTATTTCATTTATCACATGTTTTTGCTCATTCTTTAATAAGAGATAATAAATCATTAGTTTCTTTAATTAATGCATCCTTAATTAAAATATAGTCTTGTAATCAAGCTCATTTTATATAAAATTGTAAAGCTATATTTCATTTAACTGGTAAATTATTATTTGAAAAATCAGATAATTGTAAGCTATCAATAGTAATAAGTAAATTATTTAAGCTAGAAAATTCTTCATCAGTATTTTTTGTAATTCAAACTAATTTTCAGTTCTCAATTCTTATTTTTCCAGAATTTTGAAAATCTCTTATCATTGTTTTTATACTTGAAATTGTTCATTCAAAGTCTAGGTTAATTTTAAAAGTTCAAATATTTAATCATAAATCCTTATTTATACTATAATCAATATTATCTATTCAAATTGAAGTATAGCTTGTTAGAGAATATTTTTTTAAAACACCATTTTCTATATATGAAATAAAACTATCCATATTTATTTTATTTAAGATTTTTCCATTATCTTTTGTTACTTTTATTTTATCTCAAAAATCATTAAATGTAGGAATAATATTTCAAATTATTTGATTTCATTTTTTTATTTCCTTAGTAATTGTATCACTTTTTAATAATTCTTCATTTATCCAAGAAATATAATCTTTACTATAATTATCAGGTTTTTTTATAAGTTCATCTACTTTTTCTTTATCTTTAAATAAGTTTTCTACTCATTTTATTTTTGCTTGGTTAAATCAAGCTTGAACTTCATCAATGTTTAATCAGTTTGATTTAATCCTATTTATACTAGAAAATAAGTCATTTCAGGTTTTATAGTTATCAGAAATCGCAGTATAATTTGGTACTATGTATAATAAAACAATTATTAAACATATAAATAGTCATATTGAATTTAATATGATTCATCTAATAATTTTTTGTTTTTCTTTTTTTTCCATATTATTTTTTTAATGGTAAATATTTTAATTTTAAATTTATTGTTGTTTTTGTTGTAAAAACTCATTTGATACCTATATCAGAACTTGAAAATTTATTAATATCAAGTTTTTTTGGATAATCAGCTATAATAAAATTGCTTTGATTTATTTTATTTAAGAAATCTAGAGCTGTTCTTCTGGATGTAAATGATGAACCAAGTAAAGATCATCAATATATATCACAAGTTGTTTCAAAATCTCATTTTTCATTAACTGTTATATTTTTACATTCTATATCATCTCACTTGTAGATTGAAGATGATTTTAATTCATTAAAATTATCTAAAATTTCATTAATAGAAATTCTTGAATCTCAAGTTTTTTCTTTAATAAATTGAACTTCATTAGATGAGGCCATATTAAGCGCATCTAATTTTTTTGGTAAAATATTTGTAAGTATACCCAAAATATTTTTTTCTATATCTTTTTTCTGATTTTCTAGATCATTTAATATTACTGGTACAGTCTTGCATTCAGTATTATCATATCAATCAATAGAATAAGATATATAATTACAAAAAATAGGTAGGGCAGAAATTAATGAATTATCCTCTGTGCTTTTTAGGAAAATATCAAAAAATAATATTATAAGTATAACTACTGAAGCTATTAATACATTTCCAACTATTTTATATGAAAGCAATAAATAGTTTTTTTCTTGTTTTTGGGCTTGAATTTCACTATTAATTTGTCAGAAATCCAAATCCCCAAGCTCATTAAATATACTATCTTGCTTTTCTTCGGTGATATTTTTTATTTCATCCATATATAATTTTGTTTAATTTTAATATATTTCACTTTCAAGTATATCACATATTTTATATATTTGCAAAAAAATGCAATATTTTAAGTTTTTAACTTCTAATATTGCATTTCTCTACGTGTTTTTCTGCTACTTTTTTAAGTAATCTAAGCTCTTCTGGACTAAATCTTTCTCACTTAAAGAAATCATTTAGTATATTTTTATTTTCATAATTTTGTAGAAAATATTTTGAAGCTCACTCAATTAAGTGTGCCATATCTTCAATATCCTGCTCGCTGTGAACTCATTTCACAATTGTGGTTCTAAATTCATAATCAATTTTTCCTTCAAGAAGGATTGAAATTGTTTCTAAAATATTATTTTTATCAAAATCTGCATTTACAATTTTATCATATTTTTCTATTGGATTTTTTATATCCATAGCCACATAATCAATTAATTTCTCATCTATCATTTTTCTGATAAGTGCTGGATCTCGTCCGTTTGTATCGATTTTAACAAGAAATCACATATCTTTAATTTTTTTTACAAATTCGTATAAATCTTTTTGGAGTGTTGGCTCTCATCCTGAGATAACTACTCCATCAAGAAATTCTTTTCTTTGCTCCAAAAAATTAAAGAACGCATTTTCAGATATTAAATCATTTAAGAATTTTTTTGCCTTTTCTGGCAGAACAAACTCAAAATTATGACAATAGTGACACCTAAAATTACATCAAAGAGTGAAAATAATAGTGGCAACTTTGTCTGGATAATCCAGTAAAGTTGTCTTTTGAATTCAAGATATTTGCATATTACATTGTAATGATATTAGATATTTTATTAGTTTTTTCTAAAATTAATCTTTTATACTGAACTGCTTTTAAGGGATTTTTTATTTCAGTAGAAATTCTTTTAGAGAGTTCACTTAATTTTAATAAATTATCAGATTCTAATTCTAATTCCAATTCTTGAACAAATGAGTCTCTTTCAGGGCTTTGTAGTGTCATAATTTAGAATTTAATAATTAAGCACAAACTCCGCATGTATTAAATTCTTCTACAAATCTTGAGTTACAAGTTTTTCATTCTGTAAAATAAGTTCTTGAGTAATATTCAGATTTTTTACCTGTATTAAATTGACTAACTGGTCTGTGGTAACCCATTACACGAGTGTAAACCTCGCACTTTTGTCTTTTTGGCATAATGCTAAAAGTTAAAAAAATAAAAATATTATAATGTTTTCTAGGAAAATATTAAAGATTTCCTAATCTCAATTCTTCAAGTTTTTTTGGATTATCTGTATACATTTCTCTTAGTCCTATATCAAATCTATCTCATTTATATCCTAACTCAGCATCACATTTTGGACAATAATCATATTCTCATGCGATATATCCGTGTTTTGGACAAATTGAGAAAGTAGGAGAAATAGTTATGTATGGCAATTGGTAATTTTCTATAACCTTTTTTACTAGATTTTTACAGGCCTTAGCGTCAGATAATCTTTCTCACATATATAAATGAAGTACAGTTCATCCGGTATATTTACATTGTAAGTCATTTTGGAATTCAAGAGCTTCAAATGCATCATCTGTAAATCAAACTGGAAGTTGGCTTGAATTAGTGTAATATGGTGCTTCTTCAGTTCCTGCTTGGATTATATCTGGCATTTGTCTTTTGTCTTCTTTTGCAAATCTGTAAGTTGTACCTTCTGCTGGAGTTGCTTCAAGATTATATAGATTTCCAGTTTCTTCTTGGTATGCTTTTAGTGTATCTCTCATAAATTCTAGAATTTCTGTTGCTATCTTTAATCATTCTGGAGTTGATACATCTTCTTTTCAATTTGTAAAATTTAGAATTGCTTCATTAACTCAATTAATTCAAATAGTTGAGAAATGATTTCTAAAAGATTTTAAGTATCTATAAGTATATGGATAAAAACCTCTATCAAGCCATTTTGTTATTTCTTCTCTTTTTAGCTCTAACGATACTTTAGCTAAATCCATAAGATGTTTTACTCTATTTTTAAGACCTTCCATATCTCATTTGTAATTGTATCAAATACGAGCCATATTAATAGTAACTACTCAGATTGATCCAGTCATTTCAGCACTTCCAAAAAGCCCATTTCATCTTTTTAATAATTCTTTTAGATCTAGTTGTAATCTACAACACATTGATCTTACAGCTCCAGGAGTATAGGCTTCACTATTTGGAATAGTAATAGTTTTTCAGTTTTCATCTTTTACTCTTTTAAATTGAGAACCTACGAAATTTTGGAAATATGGAAGCCCATATTTTGCTGTCATTTCAAAAAGTAAGTCCGTATTTGGGTGATTCCAATCAAAATCCTCAGTAATATTGTAAGTTGGAATTGGGAATGTAAACACTCTTCCGCGGTAATCTCAGGCAGTATAAACTTCAATTAAAACCTTGTTAATTAAATCCATTTGTTTTTGAAGTTCGCCATATTTTAATTTATATTCTCATTTATCATATCATCCAATATGAAGAGCCTTATCTTTTAAATCATCTGGACAAATCCAATCAAGAGTTATATTTGTAAATGGAGTTTGAGTTCCCCAGCGAGATGGTACATTTAACCCAAATACGAAATTTTGTAAGTTTTGTAATACATATCTATAAGTTTTTTCATCAATATATTCTTGTTTTTGCTTTGGTGTGTCAAAAGCTATCCCATATTTATCGATATCATATTCTAATTCTTCTTCAAATTTATGAACAAATGGAGCTAAATAAGTATCAAAAGATGAGAATGCTTGAGCTCCAGCCCACTCATTTTGTAGAGTTCCAAAGAAATTAATCATTTGATTTACTGCTGATTGTAGATTTTTTGGTGGAGAAGATTCGATTCTATTTGGTGCTCCATTAAATCATTCTTCAAGAAGTTGACGAAGTGACCATCCGGCACAGTATCCACAAAACATATCAAGATCATGAATATGATAATCTCAATTACGATGAGCATTTCAAATGTCAGCAGGATATACATGAGACAACCAGTAATTAGCTGTAATTTTTCCGGCAATATTTAGTATTAATCAACCAAGAGAGTATCCTGAATTTGCATTTGCATTTACTCTCCAATCTGTTTGTTCTAGATATTCATCCATAGTCTTTCCAACTTCTACTACTACATCTCTATCATGCCTTACTTCTGCTCTTTTTTGTCTGTAAATGATATAGTTTTTTGCAACTGTATCATGTCAATTTTTAATTAAAACTTCCTCCACTTTATCTTGTATTGTCTCAATATCTGGTATTAATTTTCCACTAGCTTTTTCTATTTTTTCAATTATTTGATCTACTAATATTGTAACTTCTGAAAAATTAGATCCACCCGATGCTTCTATTGCTTTTTTTATTGCGTCTTCAATTCTACTTCTATCAAATGTAACAATTGCTCAATTCCTTTTTTTAACTTTATAAATAGCCATTTTTCTATTAAATTTTTTAAAAAATAAAATTTGTCAATATCTATATATAGATATATTATTTTGTAGTTGACCACTACATATTGTATTTTTTTCAAAAAAATGCAAATTTTTTTTCAAAAAAGTTTTTTTGTGGGATGTAGACCTAAATTCTGAGATTTATAAAATTAAATTAGGTATAATATTTTAATTTGACAATATTTTTTTAAAATAAAAAAACGAGTTTTTATTTTCTTGCTATTTTTCAAAAAAAGATACAATGAGAGATGCGAAAGCGAGGTTTTTAATATTTAATTTTATTATTTATGGAAGCATCTATTTTCTTGGCAAGGTTACTTTGACCTTTGTTTATGGTTATTGCATTAAGTATTGTTTTAAATGGAAACACTTTTGACCATATGGTTAAAGAATTTCCTAAAAATTCTTATGTGTTATATTTATCTGGTTTAATGGCTTATGTCATGGGTGCACTTATTGTTTTAAATTATAATTCATGGGAATTAAATTGATTTATAATTATTACAATAATGTGATATTTAGCTCTCATAAAATGAATGATGATTTTATTATTTCCAGAATGGATGATTAAATTATCAAAACAAATGAAATTTAGTTGATGACTTCTAATGTTTGCAGGAATTATATATTTCTTTTTGGGGGCTTATTTAGCATATTTAGGATTTTAGATAGAACCTAAAAAACTTTCCATATCTGGCTTTAATTTAGCTTCAAATGTTAGCCTGACTCTTTTTGTTGGGTGAATAAAAGAGACTTTATAAGAATGCAAAAATTGTCTTGAAACCCCAAAATTCCTTTTAAGAAAGCTATTTTCTCATTTGTTTCAATAAGTATTATCTCAAATAACAGGATGACCAATGTGGCTCAAATGAATGCGGATTTGGTGCATTCTTCCAGTTTCTAGTTTACATTCAAGAAGTAAGTATTTTTCGTGAATATTTTCTTTTATGACTTTATAATGAGTTATTGCCTTATCTCAGAGCTTATTATCAATTTTTATTTTATTTTCAGATTTCGCATCTTTAATTCTAAATATTTTATCTTTAATAGTTCAGGTTTTTTCGGGTAGTGTTCAGACACAAACTGCCAAATAATATTTTTCAATTTTATTGTCTTGTAATTGTTTTAACATAAAGTCGAGCGCTGGTTTGGTTTTTGCTATCATTATAATTCCTGATGTTTCTTTGTCTATTCTGTGAATTAGTGATGGCTTAAATGTGAGAGAATTTAGTTTATTTCATAAATAATCATGAACTAATTGAATTAGAGAAATTTCATTTGTTTTAAAATCCCCAGGATGAACTATAGTTCCTGGATTTTTGTTTATAATTAGTAAATCTCAATCCTCATAAATTATGTCTTTTTTATCTAGAAAATTATCTGATTTTTCCTGTTTTCTTTCTTCTTTTTTTATTGTAAGAATTTCAAATTCATCATCATTTAGAAATATTTTTATTTCATCTCAAGTTTGAATTTTATATTCATTATCCTGTCTTTTTCAATTAACTTTTACTTTGTTTTTGCGATTAATTTTGTAAATTAGCGAAAGACTTGAATTTGGAAGTAATTTTTTCAAGAATTTATCAAGTCTTTGCGCAGCATCATTTTCTTCTATTTTAAATATTTTCATTTTTGAATTAATAATCAATTAAGATTCAAATCTTACGATTTTTGCTACAAATATAATACTTATTATAATAAAAATTGCCGAAAATCCAAATATTGATATATTTTTTTCGAGTAATAATCATCCTAAAAGTGGTCCAATAAACATTGCAAGAGACTGAAGGGAAGTTAGGACTCACATTATTTCTCATCTTTTATGAACCTCAGTATATTCTATTATCTCAGATTGATATACGGGATTAAGAAGTGCTCTAAACGGCAATAGTAAAATTAAAAGTCCCACAAAAAGATAAAGAGGTTCAACTATTGTAAGAAGTAAATAAAAAATTAAAAGACTTATGTTTATGATAAAAATTAATTGATTAGAATTGAATTTTTTAAGCCAAAATCTCCCCATTAAAAGTCATTGATTTAAAGCTAATACTAAACCAGATGTTGCCATAACATATCCAGAAAACGATCCTGATACTCAATAATGTTTACTTAAATAAAGTGGAAGTACCGATTGGTAAATATAAAAAGCTGTTACAAGTAGAAAAAACGAAATCATAAAATAATTTAATCTTGGTATTTTTAAATGTTCTACTAACTGTTTAATTAAGTTAAATTTAATTTTCCTATGGTGAATATGTTCATTTGTTTCTGAGAATAAAAACCAGATAATAAATACCTCTACAAGGCTAAAAACTGCCATAAACCAATATGGCATCATTGGTCAAAAATGAAGTAATATCGCTCAAAAAAGTGGTCCGAAAATAAATCATCCACCAAAAATAGCTCAGATTATTCCCATATTTTTTGCTCTTTCTTCTTTTGATTTTGAAATATCAGAAATTATAGATTGAAGTATACTTATATTTCATCCAGTAATTCAATTAACAGCTCTTGCAATCAAAAATACTAAATATATTGGATATATAGGAATTATGAGCGAAGATATAAAAGATCAAATTACACACAAAAGAAGTATTTTTTTTCTTCAATAAATATCTGATAATTGTCATAAAATTGAGGTTGCGAGAAGTGCACAAAGGGCATATACGGCAACTCAATAAGAAATCATTTGAGGTGATACGCTGTAGAATTTTACGAGCTCTGGTAGAGTTGGAATTACGATTCACATCGATAAAACATCCAAAAATCAAACTAATATTATAATAAATTTATTTTTATCCATTTCTAAAATTTATATCTTTAACCGAGAAAGTATAATAATATTTGATAAAATTCAAGTTTAATTATTTCTTCTAGATAATGAGGCTTTTGTAACTAATTTTTTTAATTCATTTTTTGTATAATCTGTATTATTTATGTAGTCTTTAATGTTTTGAGAAAGAAGATTTAAATCCGTTCCTCATACTGAAAAATCTTTTAATTTATCAGATAAAAATCACAATGCTTCAAATATTCCTCTATAGTTGTTATCATTTCATAGATGAAAATTTATATTTGCAAAAATCTTATCTTTTTTTGTTTTATAATCTGGAGTTTTTTTATATTCACTAATTAAATTCCCCCAATTTATAGAAGTTAAATACTCTAAAAATTCTTGAGTTCACATAATTTTTCAATTTTGTTTTACAAAATTCATTATTGGTTTTATAAAATTATTTGCATATAATCATCATCCGGCTCATCAATTACTATGAGTTGTAGAAGAAGTACATTTTACAATATGTTTTAATAGAATTTCATCTATAAAATGAATTACAACTTTAATAGCTTTTTGTTTTAGGTTAATTGGACAATTTATTAAAGATAAATATCTTATCATTTCATCTGCATCCAAATCCTCTATATCGGCTTCACATTGGTCTAAAAAAGCTTCTATAGTAGAAAATTCTGTAAATCTTATTTTTAGATTTTCCATACTTTGAACCTGTCAGATTAGAGATTGATTTTGCTCTAATAATTGAGTATTTTCTTTTTTAACTTCTTGTAATTCCTGTTTAGTTTTTCCTAATTTAAACTCTGTCTTATGAGCTAATTCTTCCCAAACTAAATTATCTTCTGACGAAATGATAGAATTTTTCTGACTTTTTATGTTCTGTTCCTCAATTTCTTTTGAAGCTAATTCTTTTTCTAATTCTTCAATTTTTTTATTTAATTTTTCTTTGTCTTGCCTTAATCTTTCTGCCTCATCCTCTTTTGATTTTAGGGAAGTTTCTGTCTTTCTCTTTTCTCTATTAATGCTTTTAATTTCTTTTTCTTTCTCTTCTAATTGTAATTTTAATAATCTTATATCCATCGTTAGGTCTTCAACTTCTGATGAAAGTTTTTCTTTATAAAAATTACTTGCTCAATAAAAATCAAAAACTATATCAAGTTTATTTTTTATTTCTCTCATTATTGCTGAGATTTCAGAATTTAAAAGTAATTCTGCTCTAGTTTTTGTCTCATTTACCAAGGAATTTACATTATCTTTTTCTACAAATAAATATATAGAAATTAGCTCATTTATTATAGTATCAAAAATATTAATTTTTATATCCATATCCAAAATAGGATCGTTTTTGATAGCATCTTTTATGATTTTAGATAGTTCATTAAAGGTTTTCACTCATTTATTTTCTAATTTTTTAATCTTTTCTATAACTTTATCTGAATTTATAGCCACTTTTTTGATATCTTTTTCTACTAAATTTACTATTTTTTTATTTGCTCAAATTAATTTAGCTCATTCTCTTAATGATACTAAATTATTTGCAACTTCTTTTTTATAGAAATTAGCTATAGACCTTTTTGAATCTTTTAAAAGATTATCTAAAATAAATTGTTTTTCCTTATTTCACAGTGGAATTAATGAAACATTTCTTGAAGTTATCATCTATATTTTTTATAAGTAAGTCTATAGTTTATAGTGATAATTTTATTTAAGTCAAGCTTAATTTTACAATTGTCTCAATATGGTGAGTGTGTGGAAACATATCCACAGGAATAACATCAGCTATTTCATAGCTTGAATTTTTTACAATATAATCTAGGTCGCGAGCCAGAGTTGATGGATTACAACTCACATAAATTATGGTTTTAGCATCAAATGAAATTATATTTGGAAGTGCTTCTGGATGCATTCCATCGCGTGGCGGATCTATCACTAATAAATCTACTTTTTCATTTTTTTGGCTAAATTCTTTCAAAAAATCTTCTGTCTTTTCATTAATAAATTCCACATTTTCCACATTATTTAATTTTGCATTATTTTGTCCATCAATACTAGCTTCTTTTACGAGTTCAACTGAATAAACTTTTTTAAAATATTTTGATAAAATTATTCAAATTGTTCCTGTCCCAGCATATAAATCTAGCATTACACCTCACCCCCAACCCCTCTCCATGGAATGGAGAGGGGAGTTAAATTTGTATGAAAGAATTTTTTTGATTACTAATTCTGGATTTTTTAATAAATATTCATTCTTCATTCTTAGAATTTTATAATTTCAACTTTTTAAAAATTCATCTCTAATTTTATCATACTCTATTTGAGTTTCTTTATCATGGATATCTCAATCAAGCTCTATAACTAGTCATAATTCTGGACAATAAAAATCAGCAATATATCTTCATATTGGATGTTGTCTTCTGAATTTCAAATTTCAAACTTGTCTATTTTTTATCATTTCCCATAAGATTTTTTCCATGTTTGTTCAATCTTTTCTTAATTCTCTAGCTAATTCGTAAATGTAACCAGGAACTTTAACATATTCAATTTCTCAATCTCCCTTCTCCATTTGTGGAGAAGGGCTGGGGATGAGGTTTATAACTTTAGAATACAGTACTTCAGCTTGAGTTGAATTAGTCTGAAAAAAACTTCTAGGATTTATTTCAAAAGTAAAGTCAAGTAATTTTTCTTTTATAGTTTTTTCTCAAAAAATTAATTCATATTCTCCCTGAACTATATCAGCCTTTCAATTATTTTTTAAATAATAAACTGATTTAATATTTGGAAATTTTATAACTAATTTTTTGATAAAATCTAGAAAATTAATCATAAACTTCTCCCTCTCCCCCTGGGAGAGGGTTGGGGTGAGGGCTTTATTATTTACACTAAAAATTAACATAATCTCCCCAGTATAATGAGCTTCTCTAACGACCAAGTGTCTCCAAAATCAAATCCCATTAAATGGATCATAAGTTGGAATTTTGCTATTTCTTGAATAAGTATTTACTTCCTTAAAAATATCATTTACAATATCTGATGCTAGCACACAGTACTCACAATTTATTATTCTATCAAATTCTCCTTGTTTGTGAAAACCAAACCTAAAATCATCATGAATTTCTTCTTTTGCTGAGATATATTTTCCCCAAGAGAATTCTAATTTATTTCTATATCAATAGATTTTTTCTGAAGCCACTATGGGATGAAATTTAGTATTTTTTGTGAAATCTTTTAAGTGAAATAATGCTTCTTTTACTTGTTCTTCTTTGATTTTTAATTGCTCGCTGTAGTCTATTGGGAGCCATTTACAACCTCAGTATACTTGAAAATGAGCTGGTAGTTCTTTTTCAAGTGGAGATTTTTTTATAATATCCAGAACTTGAGCTTCAAGATATTTGCTTTTAGATTTCAAAATTCTTAAATTAACAAAACTTCCTGGAATAGCACCCCCTGTAATAATAATTTTTTTTCAATCTGGACCAATTGCTAATCATTTTCCACCAAAAATTAATTTTTCAACCTTAATATTCTCAAGAATTTCTCATTTCTTCATAATTTTTCTATTTTTAAATTTTATTAAATTAATATAGAGTAATTAGATAATAAATCAAGTGAAAAATTTTTAAAAAATAAATTTGCAATTCCTAAAAAGATATAATACCATATGTCAGCTTTTTATTTTTTAAAAAATATAAATATGGAACCACATAAGGAAGTTTTTTTAAGAAGATATAATTTAACTCCAGAAGAATTTGATAAGTTAAGATTAGAAATGAGTAAGGAATGTTCACGTAGAAATAAATGTAATTTAAAAGACATACCTGAATGTTGTGTTTATTTTAGAAATAAAGTTGAAGATACAATCACTTCTACAGAAGAAAATTAAAACCAATAATAAAGACCACCTGCGCAGGTGGTCTTTATTATTTTGTTGGTTTATTATTCTTTAATAATTATTTCTTTTTCTTCAGTTTGGACTGTTCAATCATTATATACTGCAGTTAATTTTATTTTATAGGTTCATGTATTGCTATATGCATGAGATGGATTTATTTCGGATGATGATGAGCCATCTCAAAAATCCCAACTATAACTTTCTATTACTCATGTTGAACCAACTGTATCAAAATCAATTGAATTACCAACCGTTCAAGATGATAGACTCGAATTTATAATTAATTTTTTAGAAATTCATTTCAAAATTATTTTCTTTTCTAAAGATTCTTTTGTTCAATCATCTTTTGTTACTGTAAGCTTTACTGTAAATTCTCCAGGAAAATTATATTTATAATCTATCTTAGCATCTGAATCAATACTTGGTTTTCAATCACCAAAATCATAGGTATATTTTGCAATACTTCATTCTCTTACTTCACTTGCGGATCAATCAAAATGAACGATTGTAGGCGCATAAGAAGAATCTGAAGTTATTTTTAATTTAGTATCTATTTCTTTTTTAATTCAATTTATTATTATAGTTTCAGTTAATTTTTCAGTATTATTTTTTAATTTTGATTCAAAAGTATATTGAACAGTTATTGTATATTTTTTACTCTCAATTAAATCCTTTTCTACCACTTCTCAAATTTTTTCAAATTTTTTATCTCAATTAAAATCCCATTCAACATTTTTAAGATCATATGTTGGATCATTTACGGCTATAAGATTTGCATTAAAAGTTAATTTAGCAGGAATTCAAATTTCAATGTAATATGCTTTTATTTCTCTTTTATATGTGTTATCAATTACAGATGTCTTATCTTCTTTTTGAATTTTTAACATTGAATTATTATCATTAACTTCTCAAGTTTGAATTGGTCTAATTAATGTTAAAGGTTTTCTTAAGATTATAGAGCTTTTTATTTCAGAAGTTCCTCATAAATTATCTGTTAAAATCACTTTTACAGTGTGAGCTCAAAAATTACTAAATGTATATTCTGGATTCTCTTCTTCTCAGATTAAATTAGAATCATCTGCTGTCCATTTGTAACTTGCTATTTTATCTTTATTTCTTATTTCTCATATCATAAATTTCAAAATAAGCGGATTTTCTGGGTCTTGTTCATAATTAATAACTCAACTAATATTTTCAGAATTATTTTCTCAGTTTACTATAAAAACTCTATCACAAATTTCTCAGCTTTTCTTGCTATTAATAATACTTAGACATACTAATTCTTGCTCTCAAGTCTTACTTATAACTTCAAATTTATATGATTCTTTTGCTGGTTTTCATTCATTTTCAGAAGTTTGGGTATACCATTTTATTCTTCAAATATTTTTTAGACTAGTTGCATCAAATGTAGAAATATATCAACCTAATCTTTGTTGTTTAAATACTATATCAACTGTTCATATAATATTTATTTCAGATAAAACCATATTTATTTCTTTTTCTTTTCCTGTTAAAACATCTATTCATCTATATACTCATTTTGGTTTATAATTCCCAGCCTTATCATATTTAAAAATAATTGCTTCTTCATCACGAGGATTTGTTCAAGATTTATCAATTTTATTATCTCAATCAAAATCTATATCAAAAGACTCAATTTTTAATTCCTTGCTTATATGATCTGCATTTGATTTAAAATCAAATCTTAGAGTAATTGGTCAAATTAAATTTGTTAAATCATAAACTTCTGAGTTATCTTTAAATTTATCAGAAATAAATTTATCATTGTCATATACAATAATTCATCAATTTGGATTTGCATAATCAGTATATCAAATTTGCTGAATTAAAAATATCCAAAGAGTAATACCTGAAAATAAAATTATTCATGTAAAAGCTGAGGCAATAATGGCTATAGTTTTCTTTTTTTTGTATTCTTTCTTTGTTAGAATTGCTTTAAATAAGAATATTATCCAAATAATAGAAAATGCGAATGTAAAAGCCCCAAATGAAATATTTACTAATTTTTCAAGTAGAGATTTTATATCTTGAGGACTTATTCAGAGAGATAAAAAGAATTGAGCTTGTCCTGGATTAAATACAATATAAGCGAGAAATGTTCAGAAAAATATAACACTTACAAGAAAAATGGCTCAAAAAATCTTAGCAAAATCTTGTTTTTTAGCAGTCTGTTTTTTAGTCTTTTGATTATTGTCTGGAGGCAGGGGACTTGTTACTGTTTCGCTTCCAGAATTATTTATATTGTTTTCAATATTTTGATTTGTATTATCAGGAGCACTATCTGTGCTTGATAAAATCTGAGATAGAAGACTATCTTCTTGTCATTTATTTTCCTCGTTTTCTGTCATATTTTTTTAAGTAAATAATTAATTATGATTTTAACCAATCAGGTAAATCATCATCGTTTTTAATATTAATATCTTCTTTTTTTGTTTTTAAGTTTTTTACAGGGATTTCTTTTTCCTCTTCTATTTTTATTTCTTGATCAAGAGGTAAATTTTTCGGAGTATCTTTTTTAGTGGGTTTATTATTATTTTCTTTCACCTTTTCCTTTGTTGGTTTTTTCGGAGTATCTTTTTTAACTTCTTCTTTTTTTGCCTTTATTTCTTTTTTTACAACCTCTTTTTCTTCAACTACTTCTTCGGTTACCTCTTCCTTATTTATTAGGCTTCATTTTAACCAATCTGGAAGTTCATCACTAGCATCCTCTACTTTCTTTTCTTCCACTTTTTCTTTCTCTTTAATTTCTGGAATTTCTACAACTTCACTAGATAATTCCTCTTTAATTTCTTCTTCTAATTCCTCCTTATTTATTCATTTTAACCAATCATACATTTCCTCTTCTTGTTTTATTTCATCTGTAATATCTTCTTTATTTTCTTCAATAGTTTCCTCTTGTTTTTCTTCTACTATTTCTGGAATTTCTTCTGACTTAATTTCCTCCTCTATTTCAGGAATTTCTTCTTTTTCTTCTATTGCTGGAACTTCTACAGCTTCAGAAATTCCTTCTTGACTGGTCATGGTTTTTAACCAATCTGGTATTTTACCTTCTTCTTTAATCTCAGTATTTTGAATTTCTTCATTTATTTCAGTAGTTTCTTGAATTTTTTCTTCTGGAGATTCTATTGCTTCTTCATGTAAAGAGGGAAGTGGCTCAGAAATTTTTTCCTCCAACTTAGGCTCTGGAGAGATTATTGAAGATAAAATATCTTCTTTTTTTTCTGGACTAAAGGGATTATCTATTGTTAATTTCTTTTCTTTACTTTTTTCATTTAAAAATCTTTCAATTAAAAAATCTTGAAATGATAAATTTTCATTTTTGTTAACAACTTTAAAATACACGAATAATCAAATTATAAGAGAAATAACTCATAAAATTAAGTATCAGAATAATTTAACAAATCACATTAAAAATCACATAATTCCACCACTTTGATTATTATCAGCTTGAGTAACTTGTTGAGGTACATTTGCTTGTCCTCAATAGATGATTACCTCTAATTGCGATTTAATTATTAATTTATCTTTATCACTAATTGTAGTATTATTTTTAATATATTCTAAAATTTCTGTTCAAAGTTTTTTATTCATCTCTGTATTAACTGGATGAGAAAGAATTTCATCTATATTTTTCATTATCTTATCATAAGATGAGATAGTTTTTGGAATAAGAGATTTTAAAACTTTTGCAGCTAATTTGATATCATCTTTGGTCTGATCTTGCTTAACAAGTAGATTTTCTGCAAGATTATAGAATTCATCTTTTGTTTTTTGATCCATAGAAGCTATGGAATTTATATATGTTTCAAAATCAATAATTGCCTTTGTTTTCTCTCTATCATCAAACCAGTTTTCTTGAATCATTGACAAAAATTGCATAAGCTTAACTCTTTCTTCTTCAGGAGCTTTTTTAATAAGATTTTTAATTTCTTCTATTAATATTTTATCTTCTTCTCAGATATCTTTATTATCTTTTAATTCCACATTTTCTTGTAAATTTGAAGAATTTAGTTTTAAAATTATATCTTTACTTTCTTTTTTTCAGGCCTCATTAATTATTGATAATCTCATAGTCTTTTCATTTTTTGTAAAATTAAGACCTGAAACAACAAAAGGTGTTCATTTATTGTATGATTCACTATTTTTATTATCACAATCATCATCTTTTGTTCCATTTAAATCAGAATCAACTAAAATATCAGTATCCACACAATATTTTGATATACTTCATTTTGATTCACCTAAATATACAAATAATTTATCTTGAGTGCTATCTATCTTTATTGTATTTTTTTCTATAGCTGGATATGTAAAATATACTAAATTATCTTTTCATTTTTTAATTCTTAATTTATTTACAATATCACGTCTCACATCACTTTTAATTTCTTTTGATTCATTATTATCAAAAACTTTTAAAGCGACAGAAGTAGGGAAGGTATCATCTCAAAAATCATATACAAAATAATCTAAATTTGAACTAGTTACTCAGTTTCATAAATTCCACAGTGCTCCATTATAAGTTCATTTTGATGTATTAAATAAAATTAATTTACCTCAAATTGCATAATATTCAAAATTAGGCTTAAGTACATTTTTAACTGTAATAATTTGATATTTTGTATTTGAAATTCATTTATAAGATACTTTTACTTTAAAATTAAAGCTTCAAGGTGCTGTATAAATATGGCTTATTTGAGGCGAAGTGCTTGTTTCCTCGTAAAATCAATTTCAATCAAAATCCCATTTGTACTCTACTTTTCCTGAAATATCTTTTCATAAAATATCTTTTACAGATACTTTAAATTTAATTTCATCATTTGTAGATATATTTGTTTTGTCAGCTTCTAGTGTAATTAGTGGAGTATTTATATTATCTCAAGAAAGAGATATTGAGTATCTTTGATCTGACATTTCATCCGTATTAACTTTTGCTCAATTTGAATCTTCAGCTATTAATACAAAATAATATTTTCAAGTTATTTTTGGTAATACAAATGTAGTAAAACTTCATTTTGTAATTCTAAAGTCTTGTGGTTCAGGGTCTGAGTCTGTATAATAATACCAAAGATAAGATACAATTACTCAATCTTCATCAATTGGATTATTTGCCGATACTTTAACTACCACTGGATCTGTTTCTGTATTAGTGGTTCCAATAGATAATCAAGCAATTTTAGGTGGTAAATTTTCTACTTTTACATAAATAGTATTTTTATGAAGTTTTCATGTTTTTTGACTTTTTACAGTTAGATTTATAGGAAAACAACCAAGTTCATCAAATTTATACGTTAAACTTCTTTGATTAGAATTTTTATTCATATATCTCCATGAATAATCAAGTCCAGAAGTATTTCAGTCTGTATTTATACTATTTTCTCCAGATAGAGTAATTATTTTAGATCTATCTATAATATATGCTTCATTTCAAGAACAAACACCTGCAGTTGGTAAATAATCCTGATTATCACTTTTTACATTTATTAAGGCAAATGGACTATCTCAATAAGTAACATAAATAGTTCTTGTAATTGTGTTTGTTTTATTATCTCCTCATCTTACATTTAGGGTAACACTATAATTTCAAGATTTTTTATAAGTATGGCTTATTTTTGGATTATTTGTTACATTAGTATTATCATCTCAAAAATTCCACTCAAAACTATTTGCTTCTTTTGAATCAGCAATAAACATTACAGGATTTCAAATTTTTACTATTTTTGGTACAAAATTTAATTTAACTGAAAGTAGTGAATCAACTGTTAAGTCCTTTTTTACAGATACAGTTTTTCATTCTTGATTAGCAACTTCAAGAACTATTTTATGGGTTCCGAGAGTATCAAATGTATAATATCATCTTGCTCAACTTCTTGCTGAATCTTCTAAATCAACTTTTTGTCAATCAATAAACCAACTAAATTTTAATTTTGAATTATCAAAAGTATCTGGATCATAACTTTGAGTACCATCAAATAGGAAATAATTAGGAGTTTCAGAACTTATCTGTCTGGTTTCAAAAGAACCAACTGGATCTCTTGTTTCAATTGTAATTACTCTAGTATCTGTATCTTCTCTTCCTGATGCTGATCTTGATTTTAGTCTTACACTAAATTTTCCAGTTTTTCTAAATTTAAAAGATAGATTTTCAAGTGTTGATGAAAATACTACTTGATCATTTGATAAATCAACTATTTTCCATTCATAATCTAATTTTGTTGTATTAAATACTGAAAATGTAGAAAATTTGAAATCATCTCACACAAATCAATTTAGCTTATCAACTCTTATTGAAGCTATTGGATCTCTTACCTCAATATCCATTTCTTTATTTATTTCTTTACCTTCATTTGTAAGAAGTTTTAATTTTAGTCTATAAATTCATTCATTTGAGAAATATTGTTTTTCAATTCTAGGATATAAATTGTTTGAATAACTAACTCAATTCCCAAAATCCCAAAAAGTCTTCGTAAAAGAAGATCATCAAGTAGCTTGAGATGCTGTAGCATCAATTATTATTCAGGCCCTTCAGAGCGCTGGTGTAATTTTAAATCTATCAAGATCTGATACATTAACTCAATTAATATACAAATATATATTTCATATTTTTGGTAATACATTTACATTTACACTTGAAGAATATGGAAGAGTATCAATTTTTCAGTTTTGATTATGACTTGCTGAAACTATTGTAAGATTAACTATATATGTTTTTTCTTCTTTAAATGTATGTACAATAGATGGTCATGTTCATAAAACTTTTCTAGATCAGTCTCCATTATTTATCCACCAAGTATAATTTCAATTTGGAATAGTAACTCCAGATGGGTCCACAACATTTTCAGATCTAAGACTTACTGTAAGAGGAGCATTTCAAGAATTTGGACTAGCTGAAATTTTAGCAACAATTCTACCGATTTTTGCCTTAGTTAAAAAATCATTAATACTTTTAGCGAGTTCTGTTATTCTTGTTTCTGATTCTGGATTTTTGGCTACAACATCTATTGCAATAAGTAGATTTTTACCTAAATTATTATTTGAAATATAGTCATTATTATTTGCAAAAGTCAAAATAGCTGAATTAACCAAACTTTTTAATTGTGATAAATTAGCACTACTTAATTTTGAATTTACTCTATAATCTCTCTCTAATTGACTAGTTAGAAGCTCTATTCATTTTTTATATTCATCAAAAGTATTTTTATCATTATCTGTGTAAGCTGTAGCTTCTTGTACTATACCAGGAAGCTTAAATCCAGTAGGATTACTGCCTCAATTTACAATATTAATTATAAAACTAATTATTGAATAAGCCATAAACATAAGTACTATTCAAACTAGAACATGCACAATTGTAGTTTTTGATTTTTTCATTTTTTCATCAGAACCTCCGGCAATAAGAATATTAAATCAAGCATATATTATATATAATACACCAATTATACCAACAAAATATAGTACATATTTCACTATATCTTGTACTTTTTGAGAGAACTTTTTTTCTGTTTCAACATCATTAAGTCCAGTTTTTACTGTATTAACTCAACTTTCTATACTACAATTATCTCAACTTTTACAATAAATAATTTGATTATCACCTCATCCTGCGTCAAATACTCAAGCATAAGTTATTCAAATATTTAAGCATACCAAAAGGCTTAATAAGAGTTTTGCAAAAATCTTTTTATTCATTTTCATATTTATTTTTCTAAAATTTAATTAAATCTACCTTTTAATCTTACCATATTTTTTCTATAAATGCAAAAAATTAAGCACTAATTTTTTATAACAGATTTTTATTTGTTTTTCAAAAAAATTATATTGCCCTATATTGTATTTACTTCATTAATAAAATCAATAAAAAGTTATGTTGATTAATGTATTTTTTAAATTATAATTTGCAAAAAATAGTTTTTTTATATTATGGGTGGGTATTATTAAAACTATAAAATATGTTTGAGGCATTAATTTTGAATTGAATAGGGACTTTATTTTGAGAGAAATCAGCGATAGAAATCAAGTCTATTTGAAATACTCTAAAAGTTCATGAGAAAATCCATATTTCCAATATGTTCCAGATGATAATTTCGCTTTTAATACTCTCTTTCACAAGAAATTTTAAATTTGTTTTTGATTTAAGACTAGTTTTCTTGTTTTTAGTTTTAATTATTTCAAGTATACTATTTAATATATTTGTAATTAAGGCAATAGAAAAGGCTGATAGATCGACAAATGGTTTACTTAGTATTTTGGCAATTCCGCTACTTTTGGTGTCAGATATTTTCTTGAAATATGATATTACAACTTATCATATTATCTGAATTATTTTTATAGTTACAACACTTCTTACAATTAGCCTTAAATGAACTATTAACCTAAAATGAGCTCAATTTACGCTACTTACTCAAGTTTTTGCATTTATAAATATAATGATTTTCAAATTTATTATAACTAATTATGCTTCAACAGAAATATTAAATATTATAATGAGTTTTGTTTTATATATTTGAAGTTTTGCTTTAATATTCAAAAAAAGTGATAGATTTGAAGTTTTAAGTAAAGTTTATGACAGAAAATATATAAAATTTTGAGTGTTTTGATGACTTGGATGAGCCTTTAATAGTATGTGATTTATGTTTGGACCAGCTTCAGTTATTACCGCATTAAAAAGAATTTTATCTATGTTTTGGTGAGTTGTGATGTGAAAAATATATTTTCATGAAGAAAGATTTTTTCAGAAAATGGCAAGTGTCTGAGTTATCGCAATGTGAGTTGTAATAATGAATTTCCCAATAATTGTTACAAATAAAGCCCTGCTAACCAGTGTTAATACAGCACTTTTAATAAAATGAGATGTGAAATGATATTCTCAAGCCTTAAAAGAATCAAATATAGATTTATCCAAAAATTTCAGAGAAAATGCCGCAAGAGCCGAGCAATTGTATAGTATAAATTAGTTACATTGCTGTTCAAATCAGCTTCAATCAATTAAATGATTTTTATTACAATCAATATACTGAATTCATTTTTCTAAAACTGTACTATCTTCTTTTTTTGAACTAAAATTATTATTGAAATAATTATCAAATTTTAAGTTAAGTCATTTTGCAAAACTTTTTAATTCTACGGCTGGATCCATAAAACTTTCGTAAGTTACATATTCATAATCCTTTGAGATATTTTCTTTTTTTCTCTGGTCTTCTAGGGCTCTTACTGCTGTTAAATATGCAGGAAAGGCTTTTAGATATTTTTCTTGAGCTTCTTGTCTAGATAAATAATTCATAAAATCATATCACATGGCTAAATTCTTTGTCTTTCTAGATAAAGCAAAATAATTATAATTAATTAAATTTACACTATCATTCTTTTCTTTATCTGAACTTATTTGAGGTAGTGGCGATGAGCGTAAGAATTTTTTATTAATATTTACAGTTCAAGAAGTTCTTTTTATTGCAAGTTCAATTTCTTTAATTAAAGAAGGATATCCAATAATCATTCATATTTTTCATCTTACAAACATATCGACAGTTGTAAGACCGAGTGAATCCATTTCATCTTGAAATGAAGTTAAGTCATTATTTGGATCTGTGGCGTATGATTTATAAGCCTTCATTGCAAGAAGTGCGTTATTTGATTTTAATTCTTTATAAGTATTTATTCCATTTTGAAGTAAAAACATAGAGAAAATATCTGGAGCCTTAAAAATATACTTTTCTCAAAGTCAAAGAGCAATAGTGAGATAATTTTCATTTTGTTCAGAATTTTTAATTTCCTCATCAAGTTCAGACCATGTTAGAGGAATATTTCTTACTAACTTCCAATTATAAAAAACTCAAAGAGTTTCATATCAGAGCGGAATTCATTTTATATAAGTTTTAATTATTGAGTTAGCATCATCCGGATTTTCTTTCGCTTTTAAAATTAACTCATCAAAAGCCTTATTAAACCTTTTTGAAAAATCCAGAGAATCAATAACTTCATTTGGAATTGCCTGAATTTTTGTTTCAAGTAGATCTCATCAATTATTATTTACCACAAAAACATCTGGAGAATTATCATCATCCATTACCATCAGTAGATTTTCTTGATATTCCTCATATGAACTAAATTTCGTAAATTTTATATCAGTATTAGCATATGCTGGAAATCTTTCTTTAAATCATTCTTTTATATCACTAAAACCTGCACTCTCATCTCCAACTACCCACACATTAAACTCCTTTGGACCAGAGACTTTCTTTTTATTACTAGATGAATTAAGTAGAGAAAATCAATATATTAAAATCATAAGCAATACTGCTCACAACGCTCAAAATATCATTTTGTTTTTTGACATAATTTAAATTATTAATTAGCTAAAAAATGTAGGTGTATATGCATTATTTCCTGTCATCCGCCCTTTCAGACATTAAAAGTTAATTGGTATCATTCTATATTTCTTTCCTTTGCTAAATTCCTCGCCACCAGAAACATCCCACCAACAATATCTCTATCATCATCAGTCATATCTGTAATTGTACTTATATGGTGTTTTGGAATTATCAACATATGAGTTTTTGCTTTTGGATATAAATCATTTATTACTATATAATTCTCATCTTCATAAAGAAATTCCGAAGGAATTTCTTTATTTATTATTTTACAAAAAAGACAGTCCATAAGTTTTAAAAATTAGTTATTTTTCATTTTATTTTCTTCCAATATTTCCAGTATATCTAAAAAAAATAAAATTCAAATTCTACAAATAATTTTTCCTTGCATTTAATTTTAAATAAATTATAATATCCATGTTTTTTACAACTTAACTATTTAACTATGAAACTTTTACCAAAAAATTTATATTCCCGCCTAACCCTAATAACTGTAGCCACAGTTATTACTTGATATGCTATAATTTATGCATATACAAATTTACCAACTCAGGAATCTTGAAATCCTCTTACAAAAACTATTTGGAATGATGTAGTAAATAAAATAAATGATATCTGAACAAGAACTGACTGAATTACTAGTAGTGTTTGAGGAAAAGTATGAGTTTGAACTACAAATCCATATGCTAAAATACATTCAATATGACAAACATTTATGATGTGATCTACATCCGACTTAAATTGGTGATCAGTTTGAAGTGTATTCCAATGAGAATTCTGAGCGGCAAGCGGAAATACCTATACAAAATTAGAATCATTTGTTGGATGATGATCTGGATATGGTAATTTAGTTTTAAATCCAGGTTGAGGTGATGTTAATATTGGTCCTATTGACTTAGCATCAGGATCAGATAAATTAAAAGTTATTCAACCTACAGATAATCACCGGGCAGCTTTTATAAAAACAACTAGTCCAACAACTTGATTAAATTACTGATTAACTATTAGAGCCTGAACAAATTCATCTGATGCAGGTTTTTTAGTTATGAACAAAAATGAGGATGTTTATCAATTTTATGTTAGATGAGATGGTAATGTTTGAATTTGAACAAATAATCCTTGAACAGATAAACTTTATGTTAACTGAACTGCTAGAGGAACTTCATGGACTAATATTTCAGATCAAAGATATAAAAAAAATATTACTCCAATAAATAATTCTCTAGATAAAGTATTAAAACTCAATTGAGTAACTTTTGATTGGAGAGCTGATGAATTTGGGAATAAGAATTTTCCAGAATGAAAACAAGTTGGATTTATAGCTCAAGAGGTAGAAAAAGTTGTTCCAGAAGTTGTAACAACTGATGGAGAATGATATAAATGAGTCGAATATGCTAATATTACAGCATTGCTCGTAAATGCAATAAAAGAACAACAAAAGCAAATTGAGGAATTAAAGAGTGAGATAAGGGAACTTAAGAGTAAATAATAATTTAAAAAACTTTTCTGATTTAAAAATTCCCTGCAACGCAAGGAATTTTTAAAAATAAACTTGTATTTTTTATTAAAATTATTATCATATTTAGGACTTAACTCCTAAAATTTATAAAATATGTATAAGAGAATTCTTGAGGAAAAAATTAAAAATGATTTTTTTTCTGGGAAAATTATTATGTTACTTGGGGCAAGACAGATAGGTAAAACTACTCTGGTGGAAGAAATTTTAAAAAAGAATTATCATGAAAATGATATTGTATTTTTTAACTGAGATTATAATGATGACAGAGAACTTTTAAGTGAAAATAGCTTAAAAAAACTGGGGCTTTATATAGAAGATAAAAAAATTATTTTTATAGATGAGGCTCAAAAAATACAAAATATTGGAAATACTCTCAAAATTATATTTGATAAATATAAAGATCAAAAACAGCTTATTGTGACCTGATCTTCAAGTATAAATTTACTTGATCTCACAAGTGAACCATTAACTTGAAGAAAAATAGTTTATATGATGTATCCTATCTCAATTTGAGAGATAAAAAATACTTATGATGTTAAAGATATATATTCTTCTTTAGAAAATTTACTTATTTTCTGAAGTTATCCAGCTGTTTTAAATAAGACAAATATAACTGACAAAATAAAAACTCTCAAAGAACTATCAAGCTCTAGTTTGTATAGAGATATATTGGAATTTCAACAAATAAAAAATAGTTATGTTATTATGAAACTTCTAAAACTTTTGGCTCTCCAGATATGAAAAGAAGTTTCTATAAATGAGCTTGCCACAAATCTTTGAGTTGATACAAAAACTGTAGATAGATACATAGACTTACTTGAAAAAAGTTTTATAATCTTTCGTTTACCGCCATATTTTACAAATAAAAGAAAGGAATTAAATAAATCAAATAAAATATATTTTTATGATTTAGGTATTAGAAATTCTATTTTGTGAGATTATAATTTTTTAGAAAATAGAAATGATATCTGAGAGCTTTGGGAGAATTTTCTTATAACAGAGAGAATCAAAAAAAATGAATATGCTGAAAAATATTTAAGTAAGTATTTTTGGAGAACATATAATCAATCTGAAATTGATTATATAGAAGAGTATGACTGAAAACTTCATGCTTATGAATTTAAATGGTGAAATAAATTGGTTAAAGTTCCAAAGAGTTTTATAGAAGCTTATCCGGATAGTAGCTTTGAGGTTATAAATAAAGATAATTTTCTAGATTTTGTTTTATAAAAATAATTTTCTTAGTTTAAAAAAATGAATTACTACATAGAGACTTTTGGTTGTCAGATGAATTATGCTGACTCAGAAAAAATAAATATGATTTTGTTGCGGAGTTGACTTAAAAAAGTGAACTCTTTTGAGCAAGCTCAAATTGTAATATTAAATACTTGTAGTGTAAGAAAAAAATGAGAAGATAAAGTTTATTCAATCGTAAATAGTATCAAGAAATATAATACGAAAAAAAATACTAATATTTTAGTTGGAATTACTGGTTGTATGGCCAGAAAAACAGGAATTAATCAGAAATTCTATACACAAATTAGAAAAAGAAATGCGAGTAAAAATATAGAATTTTTGGAAGATAAAAATTCACTTTTTAATAGCGATGACAAAATTTTTGGAAAAACAGACAAGGTAGATTTTGTTTTTAGAATTGAGGAATTAGGGTATATAACTAAAATTTTGTCGATTTTATTAAATTCTGATATTTGAAATGATGAGAAATATAACGATTATCTTAAAATAAAACAATTGAGCGAAAATAAAGCTTTTGCAAATGTAGTAATCCAGACTGGATGCGATAATTTTTGTAGCTATTGTATAGTACCCTTCACTAGATGAAGAGAAAAATCTAGAGATAAGGATGAAATAATCTCTGAAATCAAAGAAGTAGTTAAATTGGGGGCTTGTGAAATCACACTTTTATGACAAAATGTAAATAGCTACGGAAAAGAACTCAAAGCCAAATTATGGGATGAGGAAGAAATGAAGTGGGCCCTCACCCCAGCCCTCTCCCAGAGGGAGAGGGAGAATGTCCCATTTCGTGAGCTACTCGAAGAAATAGATAAAATTGAGTGAATTGATAGAATTCGCTTTACTTCGTCAAATCCTCATGATATGACAGCTGATATTCTGGAAGCTCATTTTGAATTAGATAAGACTTGTAATTATTTACATTTTGCACTCCAAAGTGGAGATGATGGGGTCCTTAAAAATATGAATAGAAAACATACATACACTGATTTTAAAAAACAAGTAGAATATTTAAGAGGCAAAGATCCATATTTTTGAATTTCAACCGATATTATAGTAGGATTTCCAGGTGAGACTGAGGCTCAATTTCAAAATACAGTTAAGGCTATGAAAGAGCTAGAATTTGATTTTGCCTATATCGCAAGATATAGTGAGAGGTCTGGAACTACAGCATCTAAGCTTTTAAAAGATAATGTTGCAAGTAGTGAAAAAGCTAGAAGATGGCATATTTTAAATAATATTTTAAAAGAGACTTTCCAGAAAAGAGCGAATTTAATGATTTGAAAAACAGAAGAGGTTATTATTTCTTGAATTTCAAAAAATTCAAATTTTTATTGAAGAACTCGCAATTTTAAAGAAATTACAATGCCAATTAAAAATTGAGTAAATATCTGAGATATTGTAAAAGTGAAAATAAACAAAGTCAACGGCCGGATAATCGAGGGAGAAATAATTTAAATAACAGAATAATAATCACATAAATTATTTATTGCACATCATTCACATTTTGGTTTTATGGCTGGACAATTATATCTTCAAAACAAAACTAGAGCGTGATGCATTTTTCTTTTTTGAGACAGAGTTAATTTCTTTTCTAGTACTTTATCAGTTTGTTCGGGGGTTTTTGTTTTTACAAAACCGATTCTATTTGAGATTCTATGAATATGAGTATCTACTCAAATATAAGGCGCATCATAGAGGACTCAGAGTATTACTTTAGCGGTTTTTATTCAAATTCCGGGCAGGGTTTTAAGTATTTCTAGGTTATTTGGAATTTCAGAATTATATTTTTTGTAAAGAATTTCTCAGAGATTTTTAATATATTTTGATTTATTTTTGTAGTAATTGAGACTTTTTAGATATTTTTCAATTTCATCAAGAGATAACTTAGCTAAATCATCTGGATTTTCCACTTTTTCAAAAAATTCTTTATTTATTTTATTGACTTGTTTATCAGTTGCTTGAGCTGACATAACGACGGCCAAAACCAATTGAAAATCGGTTTTATAATAAAGCTCAGTTTTAAAATTTGGATAAAGATTGTATATTTTATCAAAAATTTCAGATATTTCTTTTTTTGATTTCATTTTTCTAAAATTAATTCTCAAAATATAATATCTTCTTTTATAAAAAAACAAATTTAATTGCTTTTAAAAAAAATTGGATATTATATAATTTTAGTAGTTTAATAAAAATTTATGAGAAAAATAATTGGATTTGTAGGAGAAATTGGCTGTGGTAAATGAACAGCTATTGATTATTTGGCTGCAAAATATGGTGCAGTTAGTTTTAGATATTCTGCAATTTTAAGAACAATACTTAGTTCACTTTTTATTCCAATTAATAGAGAAAATATACAAAAACTATCAACTAATTTAAGGCAAAATTTCGGACAAGATTTATTTGCGAAAGTTATAGCAGAAAATATTAAAAAAACAAGTTCAGAAATAATTGTTGTTGATTGAATAAGAAGAATTGAGGATATTGAGCATATAAAAGATTTAGATTGATTTGTTCTTATTTATGTGGAATCAGATGTTAATATTAGATTTGACAGAACAAAAAATAGATGAGAGAATTTAGATGAAAAAAATTTAACCCTAGAGCAATTTATGGAGAATGCTAAAGCTGAAACAGAGACAAGAATAAAGGAATTAAAAAATATTTCACATTTTGTGATAAACAATGATTGAAAAATCGAAAACCTTTATAAAGAAATTGATAAGATAATGAATGAGTTGTAATTATTTCTCAATTTTTTCTCAAGAATCCATCCAATCAGCAATTCATCACTCGAGGTCTGCAATATCGCTAAATCACTGGGCCGTCATAAAATTCAGAAGACTAAAACTTCTATTTCCGTAAGCACAATAGATAAGGTATTTTTTTGATTTATCCAATTTTAAAATTTCGTTTACGAAATTTGGACCATAAAAATCCAGAACCAAACAATCTTTTTTTATCTTTCAATATCTAATCTCACCGGGAGTTCTTATGTCAATGAGAACTGAATTTTTATCTTCCATTTGAGATTTAAATTCTTTAACTCAATATCTTTTCATAATTTTAAAAGTTAAAAATAGTTATTATTTTGAATAGAATCTATTCAAAATAATAACTATTTTTTGAAATTATACAAGATATTCTTTAATTATTTCAGGAGTTAATTCAATTATTTCAATTCATTCTGCGTCTTTTTTTGGTGCAGAGAAGCCAATAATTAATTTTAAATAAAAGAAATTTGGATCTTCAATATGAGAAATATCAAAATATCTTCAACCATGCTCAATTAATTCATATTCTTTTCAGTAAAATTTGATTTTTATATGATTTCATTCTTGTTTTAATTTTTCTACCATTGCTACTTTAAGTGCTCTTGCTTCTTCTAAAGCATTAGCAGATTTTAACATTCTTGCTAATCTTTTTGCAACCCAAAAATTATATCACACAAAAAGTTCGTGAATAGATTTTTGTTTTTTATCTCCATTAACTCCGATAAAAGATTTTGCCTCATACACAATTGCCTTTTGTGAATTTGGACAAGTTGCATTTAGAGGATGATCCCTTGTAATTTCATTTATTTTTCTTAAATATGGATCTGATATAAAAGGAGAAGTATTAGGATTGGTTTTTATAAAATCAGTATATTCTTCCGTCATTTCAACTAAACCATCAATTATTTTTTCTGGGCTCAAAGAAGATAAATAAAACATTATTCCTAAAGATTTTAATGTTATTTTTTTTGGTTTTATAGAAGAAATATAATTAACCCTTTCCTTAACTGTTTTAATAGTATTAATTACATTTGTTGGCGAGACATTAGTTAAGGTCTCTTTTGAAAATAATTTTTGTATTCAATTTTTAAATCTCATATATTTTAGGTTTTAATGATATTTTTTAATTTCCTAATTCTTTCTTAATTTCACTAAGAGATTTTATATTTACTTTTGTTTTTTCAGATTCTGGAAGTCTTTCCACGGTTTTCATTATTTTATAAAATCTTTCTAGTGTTCAGCTTTTATTTAGTGCAGAATGTAGTAAATATCTTGATTGTAGCTCTTTCTTTTTATTTAAAACAATTCACACAAGCTCTCTTATTTCAGAGTTAATATTTTCTATATTTTTAGATGATTTTTTTGGTTTAGAATGTGCGTTTTCGTGAGCTTCAGTTTGGCTTCTACTTACTTTTTCTCAACAAAGATTACACCTAAGATATTTACCACCCAATTGAGTGAAGCTAGCCTGTTTTCACCCATCTCTTTTTGTACTTCTAGCCGTATTTGAATTTTTCACCCCAAGGGCACTTGTTTTACTGCACATAAAGTTGTTTATAATGATAAGATATAACTATGATATTAAATATTTTTCCAAAATGTCAAATTTATTTTTTGGAAATTTTATTTATCTTGATTTTGAGCCTTTTTTATAATTTCACCCAAAGTTGCTTTCATAAACTTTTTTTCTGGACACCAATCTACCAATATTAAAACTTTTCAATCAGGAGTTATTGTCGCTAATTGAAGTTTATCTCATTTTATATTTATTCTCAAATCTTCTATAAATGGTATAGTATTATCACATTCTTCAAGTTTATCTGTTTCTACTAGAGTTCAATCACGATTTAATTTTATAATCCAAGTTTCTTCCTTTTTTTTGTGGAAAAGTCAAAAACTTTCTTTTTCTATAGTACCTAACCCATTTTTATCAAATCACTGAATTTCTCAATATTTAAGGAAATCTTTATAAGAGGGTAATATAACTTTATTAGATAATTCACGGAATACGAACATATAAGACCACATTCTTCATAAATTCAAACCATTTTCTTTTAATAAAGATTTGAATTCATTTATTTTTTCTACATCTCATCTAAAAATAGCTTGTAAGAAAACATTATAATCAACATCATAATGATGAATTATGGTTATAAATCTTTTAATTAAATCAAATTCATTCTCGCTAAGAACATTTTTTCAATTTACAAATAAATCTCTAAGAGAATTAGATATTTCTTGGTATTTGTCTAATTCTTCTACACTTCCAAAGCTATTTTGAATATCAAGTATAATTTTAGCTCTTTCTCTTATTGAGAAAACATTAGGTAATTTATCTCACCATCATGTTTCTCATTTCCAATTTCTAACTTCATAATTTAAAGAATTTTTTCAAGACATATTAATTTGGTTTAAAGAATAATTTTTAAAATAATACTATTACATAACTGAAACTAACTCACTCCAATTTGCTTTTGGATTTTCTTCTACTTTTCCTTTTTTAGGGAATGGCAGAATTCAATCTTTCTCGAATTTATCAAAGACTTTATTTGTTATTTTTATAAGTTCATTTCTATCAAAATCATCCTTAATTTTTTTAAAAATTTTGAGTAAATTTTCTTTGATTGTGATGTCATCTTTCTTATATCAAGATATATTTTCTGGAATTTTCCACATTACTTCTCCTGTAAATTCTTCATCAAATCTATCCCTTAAGATTTCTTCAAAATTTTTTCTTACACTTGTGTCATCATAATACATTCAAAATTTCTCTGGGATATAACAAGTATAGATTGGTATTCAATTATAATTATCTTTTCCGCTTCTGTTTACTACGCAAGTTATTGCTGTTACTTTTCATCAACGTTTTTCTACTAATTCTATCATTTTGGCCAGAGTTGACCCTTTTGTAATCACATCTTCAGATAAAATAACATTTTTTCATTTAAGGTTTATATCGTGTCTTTTTAGAATTAAATTTTCTCAATCCTTTTCTGCATAAATACTTTCATTTACATTAAGCGCTTTACCTAAGAATGAAGATATTCTCACAGATCACATTTGAGCTCACATAATTACATCTATTTTCCCAATTTTTTCTTTTTGTTTAATTATCTGTCCAGCTAGCTCATTTGAAGCTCTTTCTAATACTCTAAAATCCCTCTCTGTTGCTCAGAAATTAACGTATCAATCACTTATTAATCCACTTGTAAGCCTCGCGTATTTTCCTCTTCACTCTGGTTTTCTATAAATTGCCTTTAGGTGTTTTATTAATTCTGCCCAACTTCAAGTATATAATATTTTCTCAAATTCTCATATTTTATCTGTTTGAGAGTTCATATTATATCCAGAAACAGTCAGATAATCTGAGAATTCTTTTATCGAATTTATTCATAAATCCGCCAAAATTTCATTTATTCTTTGTGTAGCCTTAGCCATTACTAGCTCATTTTTAGAGATTGAACCCCTTAATCATCATCTTCATTTACTTGGAGTATTTGAATTTCCCATAAAATTATTTTTAAATAATATATATTTATTTCATACGCATTTTTTCCAAAAAGTCAAAAGATTTTTTGGAAAAGAGAATTGAAATAATTATTTCACTTGACTTTAATTTAAAAATCATTATAAATCTCAAGTCATTTCTAATGACATCTGCTAATTAACATAACCAAACAAAAATATAACCAAAACAAATATAAGGTGATGCCATGTCTAATACTTTTGAAAAAATTGATAATTTCCTGTTGGATGATATTCATGAACCCATTCAACAAAAATTTCAGCGATTAACTGGAAAGAATTGTTTTTTCCTTGCAAGAATTTTTTTGGAAACACAAGGAATTTTATGGATTTTAATTGTTGTTTTATTTTTTGAATATGGCGGAGTCAAGATTCAGCCTCAATCATTTTTTCTTGAAATGATGTTAAATCTTGCATTTAGTTTCATATTTTTTCGTGAAATAGAAATTATTTCAATAAAAATGAGTATTTTAAGAATTTATGAAACAGATTTTAATAAAATTCTAAAAAAGGATTTATATAATCCACTAAGACTGACTCTGTTTAAGCCAAGAATTAAGAAGATATTTTATCTCTTTTTAAAAACTACAATTTGTTTAATTCTTTTCGGGCAACAATTCATCTTTTCAAAAGCTGGAGTGTGTTATATACTTATTCTTTTTTTTCGAATTATTGAAATATATTTCACCTCCTGTACTCCGCTTCCGCCAGGGACTTCGAAGGTGAGACAATGGATCAAAAACATGAAGGAATCTCTTTCGAATGTTTTTGTGCCGGAACCCGCTCTTGCTCCTGTGAAGAATTGTACAAATACAAATAAATACTGATTTTCTGGGTGAAGTTTTTATCCTGGGAGACAGCTCTATTTTTGAAAATCCCCTAATTATCGAAAGATAAGAAGGGGATTTTTTCATTTTAACTTGAAAAACTAAATAAACTAAATAAACTCCAGTCAATTTAAAATTATAAACTTTAAAAAATGTCTATTAGAAATTTTTGTATTATTGCGCATATTGACCATGGGAAATCAACTTTGGCTGATAGGATGCTTGAGATCACGGGGACAATCTCGAAGCGTGATATGAAATCTCAGACTCTTGATACTATGGAGTTAGAGCAAGAAAGATGAATTACAATCAAACTTACTCCGGTTCGTATGAATTGGAAATGAGTGGAGCTTAATCTTATCGATACTCCGGGACACGTGGATTTTCAATATGAGGTTTCTCGTAGTCTTGCAAGTGTTGAGGGAGCCATTTTAGTGGTGGATGCGACTCAGTGAATTGAGGCTCAGACTCTTTCAAATGTGTATCTCGCACTTGATAATGACCTCACAATTATCCCAGTTTTAAATAAAATTGATTTGCCATCAGCAGATGTCGAGAGAGTGAGTAATGAAGTAATTTCACTTCTTGGTTGTAAAAGGGAAGATATTATTTCAGTATCCGCTAAAACTGGAGAAAATGTAGAAACTCTTCTTGATGAGATAGTCGAGAAAATTCCACTTCCAAGAAAACTTGATAAAGAGAGTAATATTATTTCCGTCCCTCACCCCAACCCTCTCCCGGAGGGAGAGGGAGAATATTGAAATAATAATTTAAAACCCCCCTCTACCCTTGGGAGAGGGGCAGGGGGTGAGGGAAATGTTGTAAAAGCTCTTATTTTTGATTCGCAGTATGACACTTATAAATGAGTTGTGATATATTTGAAATTATTTTCTGGAACTATAAAAAAATGAGATAAATTAGAATTAGTGAATTCTGGAGCCAAAATAGAAGCAATTGATGTATGATTTTTTGCGCCAAAATATAATTCAAGTGGAATACTTAATGAATGAGAAATTTGATATGTTGTAACCTGACTTAAATCAATTACTGAAGCCAGAGTTGGAGATACGATTTTTGCTGGAGACAAGGAATATAAATTTTGAATTACTTGATTTAAAAAAATAAATCCATTTGTATTTGCGGGGATTTATCCGGTTGATAATGACGAATATTTGAAATTAAAAGATAGTATTGATAAGTTGTGTCTTAATGATTCATCGCTAACTGTTGAAAATGAAGTCTCACCAGCGCTTGGTTATGGGTTTAGATGTGGATTTTTGTGACTTCTTCATCTTGATATAGTAAAAGAAAGACTTTGGAGAGAATTTGAAATTGATGTAATTATGACGAGTCCGCAAGTGACTTACAGAGTGCTTTTGTCAGGAAATAAAGTTGAACAATACAATAGATTTAAAACAGAAATTCTTGATTTTGAAGGCCATACTTGCACTTATGTATATTTTTCTAATCCAGAAGATTTACCAAAACCGGGGACATATATCCACATAGATGAGCCAATAGCAAAGGTAGAAATTATCGCAAATTCTGTCTATATTTGAGCTATGATGCAACTTGCTCAAGATCGCAGATGAATTTTTGTAAATCAGTATTTTCTAGATCCAACCAGAGCTGTAATAGTTTATGAAATTCCAATGGCGGAGCTTGTTTGAGATTTTTACGATGATTTAAAGAGTTTGTCAAGCGGTTATGCTAGTCTTAATTACGAATTTATTAAATTCAAAAAAGATGAAATTGTTAAAGTAGATTTCTTGGTTGCCGGAGAAAAAGTAGAGGCTCTTTCTATGCTAGTTCACAAAGATAAAGCCAGATATACTGGAGCTAAAATTTGTGCAAAACTAAAAGAAAATATTCCAAAAGCTCAATTTGCAATTGCAATCCAAGCTACAATTTGAGCTCAAGTAATAGCTCGTGAAGACATCTGAGCACTTCGTAAAGATGTGACAGCGAAGCTTTATGGATGAGATATTACTCGTAAAAGAAAGGTACTCGAAAAACAAAAAGAATGAAAGAAAAAAATGAAACAATTTGGGAAAGTGAGTATCCCATCCGAGACTTTCGTGAATATTTTGAAGAAATAGTTTGACTTTTTATAAATTTTGATTACAAGTTATATTGTATTCTAAAATAATATATATGCCAAACAAATTATTAGATCCAATATTAGATGAAGATGAAATTATAGATGATATTGAAGAATGAGAAGATTTTCAATTATTAATAGAAAAAATAGAAGATAGTGTAAATGAATTAATTGATCCAGATTTTAATGAAAAAAAATGAGGGGATAATACTAGATATGATTTAATATCTGCTTATCTTCGTGAAATTTGAAAATATAAACTTTTAACCAAAGAAGAAGAATTAGCATTATGAATTAAAATAAAAAATTGAGATAGCTTTGCTTCAAAACAACTTTTTCAAGCCAATTTAAGATTTGTTGTTTATATTGCTAAAAGATGAATATTTCAGAATAGATGATTATCTTTATTGGATTTAATTCAAGCTGGAAATATATGACTTTTAAAAGCTTCACAAAAATTTGATATTGATTTATGAAAAAATTTTACAAATTATGCAAAGCATAAAATATCTGCAGAAATAAATGAAGCAATAAGTAAATGATGAAAAGATATTTATATTCCACCTGGATTTGAAAAACTATTATATGACTTTAGAACAATTAATAGAAAAAATATTTTAGAAAAATGAATTGAACCAACTGACGAACAATTAGCTTATATGCTAAACATTAATCCAGAAAAATTAAAAGAATTAAAAGAGTTTAATTTAAATACAATTAGTCTTGAGACTCCAATTTGAGATAATGAAGAAACTTTAGAAATTTTTGTAGAAGACCAAACAAAAAACGTTGAAGAAAATATTTTTAATAAGGAATTAAAAAACGAAATAAATGAATTATTAGATACCCTAAATCCCAGAGAAATCAAAATTTTAAGCCTGAGATTTTGATTTAATTGAGAATATCCACATACTCTAGAAGAAACCGCAAAGATATTTAATATTTGAACAGGAAGAGTGGGGCAATTAGAAAAAGAGGCTTTATTAAAATTAAAAAAATCACCAAAATCTGCCAAAAAAATTAAAAAATTATTTGAATTACTTATTTAATTAACCAAACCAATTATGCAAGATAAATTACCAAAGCAATGAGATACAATAGCAATTATTAATACTAGTTTATGAATTATAAAGCTCAGATTTTTTCCAGAACTAACTCCTAAGACTTTTGAGAATTTTATAACATTATCTAAAAATTGATATTATAATGGAACTGTTTTCCATAGAGTTATAAATAATTTTATGATTCAATGATGAGATCCAACTGCGACAGGAATGTGATGAGAAAGTATTTATTGAGAAGAATTTAGGGATGAATTCTCAAAACTAAAACATATAAAATGAGCAATTTCAATGGCAAATGCTGGACCAAACACAAACGGAAGTCAGTTTTTTATTGTTCATGCAAAATCCACTCCACATCTAGACAAACATCACACAGTTTTCTGACAAGTCTTTGAATGACTAGAAGTAGTTGATGCTATCGCAAACAGCAAGGTAGACAGAGATGATAGACCTCTTTTTGATGTAACAATTAATTGAGTGGAGATTAAGGAGTTTTTAATTAATTCAAAGGCCGAACTACTATATTAGTATTAGTAGTACCATAGTGGTATGTAGTCATATAATTCGTACCTCAATATACTAATACATAGTAAGTATATGTGCCTGGTGCAAGATCTAAATATCATTCTTGATATGCAGTATGCCGACCTGCATCAGATAAGTATTCATAAATACCTCACATTCATGTAGGTGATCAGATAATACTAGTTTTAGATGTTGAAATATAAGAATATATATAATCTGAACTTGTTGAAGAATATCACATTACACTATTAGTAATTCTATATTTTCTATTTGGACCTGGAGGTACAGTAAAAGTTATATAAGTTCACATCCATTGCCATGCAGCTGTAGTTGTGGCAACATAATTAGTAGTTCTAGCTGTGGTAGAAAATATTGGAGTTTTATCAAATTCTGGTTCTGTAATACAGTCTATTTTGCTTCAATCACTTGTACAGATTTTTCAAGAAGTAAGGGTTCAGAATTTAGTATTTACTGTATCTAGACCATTTTTTAGATAATTCACATTATTTAGCATATCGTTCCAAATACTGACAGTAAGTCAGCTTCATGTTCAGACTGGAGTTTGTGGAGCCCAAGTGAGTGCGGCATAAACTAGACCAAAAACTCATAGCGTAAGAATAAATCATATTCAAAGATATATTCAATTAGAAATTTTCAAAATAAATTTTTTTATTAATGTTTTCATATAAAATTATTAAAATATAAAAAATACGTGAGCAGTATAATTTAAAAAACATTAAAAAGCAAATGAAAATTTGTTTTTTTTGGAAAAATGATTAAATTAGAACTAAGAAAAATTTATTATAAACTAAAATTTTTTTTATGCACAATAAAACAATCGCTCTTGAGGTAAAAATTAAATTTATTATATTACTTATTTTACCTTTATTTCTTTTTTCTTGTTGAACTACAGAAAATAAAGAGCCACAAGAAATTATTTCAAACTCGGGAGCTGAAATTAATATAGCCGAGGATATTGATTCAGGGGCTAGCGTTAATATTTCAAATTCATGAGCAAATATTGAAGTTTCTGCTTCTTGAGTGGAAATAAATTCAAACTCTGGTGAGATATCTGTGAGTGATTGAAATAAAAGTAATATAAAAGTAGCTGAAAATAAAATAAATGTTGCCACTGAAAATAATGTAAAAGTTGAGGTTAATTCATGAGTAGATTTAAATTCTGCAGAAATTAGTAAGGAAACTCAAGAAACTTTGCAAGACATAGATAAGCTCTTAAATAGCATAAATTAATATGGCAAAATTTTTTGATATAAAACTTAGAAGTTATATTTTTGATAAGTATTTTAAAGGTGTTTGATTTGGGGAATACCTTGAAAATACTCACAATTTTTGAGTATCTCCAGAAAGGTTAGTTCAAAATAATGAGAAAGCTATTTTTTCTTTTAATGATTCTTGAAAAGTAAATTTACCACAAACCAAAGAATTTTGACTTGATTTTGTATTTGGTTTTGAGTCAGAATTACTTGAAGTTTTGGCGAAAATGGAATTTGAGTGAGTGAGTATAGATAGTGAAAAATTAGCTAAAATATGAGAAGAAATTGAAATAAAAACGAAAAAAATAGAGGCTGAAATTTATGAAGTAGTTTGAGAGAAATTCAATATAAATTCAGCAAAACAAGTTCAAGAAATTCTTTTTGAGAAATTAAAAATTCCAACTAGTAAAAAAATTAAAACAGGGTTTTCAGTTGACAATGAGGCTCTTAGTTTTATCGCGAAAGATTATGCAATTGCTTCTCTAATTCTTGATTATAGATGACTTCAAAAACTTCAATCAACTTATGTGCAATGACTTTTGAAAGTTATAAATAAGCAAACTGGAAAAATTCACACTACTTACAACCAAATTAAAACCTCAACAGGAAGATTATCAAGCGAAAATCCAAATTTGCAAAATATTCCAAGTGGAGATTTTTTTAGTGATGAAATTAAGTCTTGTTTTATTCCAAGTAGTCCTGATTATGAAATACTTGTTGCTGATTATTCCCAAGTTGAGCTAAGAATTTTAGCTAATTTATCGGGAGATCCAGAACTTACTAATGCATTTTTAAATAGTGAAGATATTCATAATAAAACTGCGAAATTTCTTTTTTGAGAAAACACGACCATTACATCCGAGCTTAGAAGAAGAGCAAAAACTGTAAATTTTGGAGTGATTTATGGAATATCGGGTTTTGGCTTATCTAAGACAATGAATGTATCTATGGCGGAGGCTACAGAATATATTAATAAGTTTTTCGAGAAATATAGCAGAGTAAAAACTTACTATGAAAATGTACTAGAAAAAGCAAGACAAACAGGTTATGTAGAGACTTTTTTTGGAAGAAGAAGATATATAAATTGACTAAATGATGCCAATAGAATTATAAAATGACAAGCCGAAAGGGAAGCTTTAAATATGCCAATTCAGTGAACGTCAGCTGATATTATCAAGCTTGCGATGATAAAAATTGATAATTTTTTAAAAGAAAAAAACTTAAAATCAAAGCTAATTATGCAGGTTCACGATGAACTTGTTTTTGAAATCCATAAAACTGAACTTCAGCTTGTCCAAAAAGAAATCAGAGAAATAATGGAAAACATTCATAATTTCCCAATAAAATTACTAGTTGATATCTCCATTTGAGAAAATTGGAAAAAAGCAAAAGAATAATAAAATATCATTGACTTTTTTAACTTTTTTATTATTAGGTACTAACTATGCCTATTTTTATTTTCAAAAAATGTTAGGAGCTCTAAGTCAAATAGATAATCCAAAGAAACCAATAATTTCTTCGCAAGTAGCTACAACAGAAGATAATATTTTAGAGATTATAAAAGCAAAAGCTGCAGAAGAGGCTATGAAATTGAATAAACAAAAGGAACTTCAGGACATAAAAAAGAAAGTAAAAGAAGATGTCGAAGAAATCCAAAAATTAGAGGATACAGTTTGACAATATCTTCGTCAAATTTGAAAATATAGAGTATTAGAAATAGAAGAGCAAAATGAGCTTTGAAAAAAAATACAAATGTGAGATAAAAAAGCAAGAGAAGAATTAATCTTAACTAATTTAAGATTAGTAGTATCAATTGCTAAAAAGAAAAAATATTATGGAAGATGAATTGATCTATTAGACTTAATTCAAGAGTGAAATACATGACTTTTTATAGCAGTTAATAAATTTGATCCAGAAAAATTCCCAGATAATACATTTTACACTTATGCTTCGTGGTGGATTAGACAAAGGATTACAAAGGCTATAGCAGAAAAATCTAGAACTATAAAATTATCTACTAAAATTGTATGAAAAATAAATAGAATAAGATACGCTTATTATAAACTTACTCAAGTATTACTAAGGGAACCAACTCTTGAAGAATTGGCGAAAAAATTAGAAATGGATGTTTCTGAAATAGAAAAATATTTAAAATTAAATGAGAATGTATATAGTTTCGGTTATAACAGTGGTTTATATGGAGATATCGAATTATTAGATTTTTTAGAAGATGTAAAAACTCCATCCCCACAAGAAAATGTGAATAGGGCTAAAGTAAAAGAGAATATTGATAAAATTCTAAAATCTCTCACTCCAAGAGAAGAATCAATTTTGAGAATGAGATTTTGAATTGGTTGATGAGATGAAATGACTTTAGAAGAAGTTTGAGAACAATTTAGTATAACAAAAGAAAGAACCAGACAAATAGAAGCCAAAGCTTTCAAAAAACTAAAGAAAAAACCAGAAATTCTAAAAATGTTTATGAATTTAATAGGTAAATAAAATATAAAATTTTTTTACATCAATTTTTTGCATTAAAAAGAAAAATATGCTAAAATTAAAAGAAATAATATTTTTTAATTTTAGTATATTTTGGCTGGTGATAAAAAAAATAATACAGATGAAACTATAAATTCCTGAGTTGAATCTACAAAAGAAGCCTTAGCCTCAGAAGAAGTTAAAGCTAATTTAAAGGGGCCTTTATTAAAAATAATGGAGCCTTATCCCATAAAGGAATGAGATAATATTTCAGTTATTGCCAGTAATTTTTGAATTGAAAATTATGAAGATTTAGTAGACGTAAATAGAATACTTTGAGTTGAGTTTGAAAAAAGATGAAAAAATATAATCGTAAAAAAATGAAATACAATACTTGTTCCAAAAAAAGATAAATTAGAAAATTTTTTTGGTGAACTAGAAAAAATTAAAAAAATATCAGGGATACTAGAAACAAACAAAAAATTAAAACAAGAAGTAATAAAGAATTTATCTGAAAAACAATTAAAAAATTTAAAAAGAAGTATTTTTGAAAATAGAAATATTTTTCCAGAAAATACTAAATCACCGGGCGCATGGAAAATGTGACAATCTTTTATTGAAACACAAAAATATATATTCGATGAAGAAAATCCAAGAATTGTAGATGTATGAACTCAAAGTACAGTTTCTTGTGCCAATTTAGTTAGAAGATATATGTTTTATTGTGTATCTAGCGAGGATCTTACTCCTGAAGAAAATGAATTTTTCCGTAAACAAAATATTGATGCTTGGATGCTTCCAGAAGAGTTAATTTCAATTTGATTCACTCAAAAAATGAATTTAATGAATAATTTTGATTCTGCTAAAATAGGTTCTCCAGATCCAATTTGAGATAAAGAAGGTTTTGATAAAGATATGATAAAACTCACGAAATATTTGGAAAAAAGCTGAGTTCCAAATAGTCTAGTGCCGTTTTATTTTAAATTTAGTAAATTTAAATGAGTTGTGGCTGATTATAATAAATGAAAGAAAAACAAACATTATAACACTCATCAATCAGTTTTTGAGTGAAATTGAGAGAAAATTTTTAAGGCTTTTGAAGTAAAAAATATAAATGATTGAAAAAAAGAACCTTTCTGAATAGATACAGAAGCTTCAAGTAAAGATTTAAAGATTTTAAAAACAAAAAAAGAAAATTTAGATAAGAACTTATTTGAACTACAGGTTGGAATTTCAGATACTTTAGATAATATAATTTCAGGTAAGACTGAGATAATTTGGACTTTTGATAAAATTATTGATACTAAGGTGGTTCTAGATAGTAACTGAGTAATTGATGAAGATTATAAACGCTTTATAATTAAAGTTTCAAATATCGAAAATAAAGATGAAGCATATAATTTTTACATAAATAATAAAGACGCAAAATTTTCAAAAAAATATCCCCTAAATAAAGCCTCAATTGACCGGATTGTGGATTTAGCTAATGGTAAGAAAAAATTATTTTTACTTGCAAAAGATATTAAGGTAATGCTTAAGAATTGAGAACCAATAGATAGAAATTTATACAAAGATAAGTTTTCAAAGTTTCCTGAAATTATTAAACAGCTTGATTTATATAATACTAATTTAAAATCAAAAATAGAAAATGATAAACAAATCACAGATCTTGAATTAAAAATTAAGGAAAGCTTAAATTGAAAAAAGAGTCAACCAGTAAGTGATTTTTTAGTAAACTTTGTTCAATTAAGGGCTGATTATTGATCTTCGGCTTTATCTGATTCTCAAAAACCAGTTATTAAAGAAAATTTATTAAAATTTGCTAGCATAATAAATATTAAAGTAAATTGAAAAACTATAAATCTTGAAACTGAATTAAAAAAAGATCCCTCAAAACAAATAATAATTAAGCCATCTGATAATATTGAATTATCTTGACCAATAATGCTAGACTGACTTCATATGGTGAATTCAGATAATCCAGATAGAGTAAAAAATATGAATGCAAGAAGTAGATTTTTATGGGAATTTATTGTGAGTGGTGTTTTTTATCCTTCAGAATTAATTGAACCAACTGAAAAATCTAGCTTTTTTAAAAAAGATTTTGGAAATATTTTCTCAAAATTAAAAGAAAAAAGAACATATGATTTAAGGCCAGGGGATTCCATCGAATGAGTTTTAAAATCAAGAATTCCAATTTTTGAAAAAGAAGCATTTGATAAGTTAGATAAATTAGCGCCTGATTATGAACAGCAAAGAAGAAATCTTTTGTGGTATTACTATGCACAGCAGATTAAAGCTCTGCAATTAACTTGAACAATGCAAAGTGAGAATGATTTAAATAGAGATGCAGCAAATATTAATAGGCCTATAATGTATTTTGATACAAAAAATATAGATGAGTTATTTTCTGCTCATATTAAAAAAGTAAAAGCAGATACAACTTTTGCACAAGCCGAAGCTGTTTATGCTGATTATGTAGATATTATTTCTTTTCCTGGAGATAATTCAAAAAGAATTTTTTCAAGAATTAAAAAGAAAGTATTGGATTTAAATAAATATAAGAAATATCCAAATTTATTAAAGATAGCAAACCTAAATGATTATTTACAAAATGAATTTATGGTTAAATTCATAGAAAGATCTATGAAATCAAAAAATGTAAAAGAAAATGATTTTTTTGAATGAAAAGTTCCTCAAAATCTTAAAATAGTATTAACTTTAGAAGAAATTGATAAAATACTTTCAGAAGTTACAAATGAGAGCTTTCATCCAGAGATTGATATCCGCCCTATTGATGATAACGTTATAAATATTGCCATAGATACTAAACAAAACCAAAACCTAGCAAAAATTATAATAAAAAAAGAAAGTTATCCAACAGAAAGTTGAAAATGAAAAAGAACTGAAATCAAAAAAAGAGCAGAAAAAATTCCTGTTAATTTCATTAAATTAAAAATAATACAATCATTTTGAGATTTTCAATTAAGATTTGATTATTTAAGAAATTGATATAGTTCAGAATGGCCAACTAAAGGTGACTTACAAAAAGCAGTAGCACTTTTTAAAAAAGATGAAATAAAAAAATACATCGCTTCTTTAAAACCTTTTACTAAATCAAAATTAGATTATTCACATTTTAAAGAAAATAAAGAAGATAGAATTCATAGGGTAGATTATATTTTACAAAAAGATAAAATAGAAAAAGATTTAAAAAAAGTTGATAAAATAGAAGAAATTTTAAAAAAAGAAAAGCCAAGTGAAGATGATTTTGCTGAAATGACAAATTTATTACAAGAACTAATAACAATTGATAGTTGAGATCATTCAAATATTGTATGAAAAATACTCTGAGCCTCTCTTCTAGATGATAAAATAAATACTCATTTTGAAAAACTTAATTGAATTTTACTTTTCACTTGAGAAAGAAGTATAGATATTTACAGGGATAAAGAAAAAATGCAAAATTATGAAAATACAATTTTACTTTTTAATAATCTAAGTGAGAGATTAACTCTTTATTGACTAACAGAAAATTTTATAATAAGAATTATAACTAATTCTTCTATAATTTCACCCGAAGAATTAAATATTTTAAGTATAGAGCAGAGTAGTACTGGAGGTTTAATATATGGTAAAAATACACTTGTAAGACATTTAGAACAAATTGTAAATATTTTACATTCAAAAAGTAATTTATCTCCATCTCAAAAAATTATAGCAGATTCTGTTAATAATTTCCTTGCTACTGTAAAAAATGAAGATAAAGAAATATTAAACAATAAAGATTTAAGTACTGAAATATATAATTTATTTCAAAATCCAGAATTAAAAGAAGCATTAAAAAATTCAAACATTTCAACTTCATTATTACCAGAAAGTGATGAATATACCTGAATAAATTTTAGAAATAAAATTTTCAGATATATTAATACAATGGAATAATTTCTTTCTTTTTTCAAAAAATCAATATAGTAGAGAAACTTAATTATTTTTTTAATAAACTATGTTTTCTATTCATGACGAAATTCAATTAAAAACTTTATTAACAGAGGCTTGAGAAAAGTCTTTTCGCTATGCTCAAATCGAGAATGCAATTTACAAGAATTTTATCACAAATTATGATGATATTTCTACAATTTCAAATAAATCAAAAGAACTTTTGAGAGAAAATTGTTTTTTTACGTCACTCCTTGTAGAATCTCAAGTTACTTCAGATAGTGGTCAAACAACAAAAATTCTCTTTAAGACTACTGACGGACTTTTTATAGAAGCAGTTATTATGAGGCATTTATCAGGAAGAAATACTCTCTGTGTGTCAAGCCAAGCCGGATGCCCGATGGGATGTAGTTTTTGTGCGACAGGAAAATTATGATTACAAAGAAATCTTGAATTTTATGAGATAGTTGATCAGATAATGGAAGCAGTATTAATTCTGCACAGAGAGTGAAAAAATCTTAGAAATATAGTATATATGTGAATGTGAGAACCATTTTTAAATTATCCAAACGTTAAAAAATCTATAGAAATTGCTTGTAAACAGACTAAATTTGATTTCTCTTCAAGACGCGTAACAATTTCAACTTGCGGAATAATTTCTGGAATCAAACAATTCTGACATGATTTCCCTCAAACAAGCCTTGCTATAAGTCTCCACGCTCCAAATGACGAGCTCAGATCTAAAATTATGCCAGTAAATATTACTTATCCACTTAGTTTTTTAATGAAAGCGCTAGATGATTATACTGCACTTACCAACAAAAGAATTTTTTATGAATATATTATGATTTGAGGTATTAATGATTCTCTAGAGAATGCCAGAGAGCTTGCAAAATTACTAGAATGAAAACTTGCCCATGTTAATTTTATCCCATACAATCCCGGAGAATGAGTGAATTCAAGCTGATATTCTGCAGCTTCCAAAAAAAGAATTCAGGAATTTCAACAAATACTAGAAAAAGTATGAATCCCATCAACAATTCGCCACACAATGTGAGATGATATAGACGCAGCCTGCGGACAATTGGCTTTGAAGAAGAGTTAAAAATATTTTTTTGCATTTTAAAAAATATTTATATAATCAAATTAATATTAAATAATTCTCTTATATATGTTTGAATGAATTTCGATTTTTGATAGTTTGACTTCAGAAGAATTAAATAATTTATCTCTGTTTTGTCAGGAGAGATTTTTAAAGAAAGGGGAGATTTTATTTAAGGAGTGAGATGACGCGGTGGCTATGTATATTTTAAAGAACTGAAAACTTAAAGCATATAAGGAAAGAAGTGATGGAGAAATATTATTATGATTTGTGGAATGATCGGGAGATATGGTTTGAGAAATGGCGATTTTTGAGGCAATAGAAAATAATTCAAATATTCCAAAAAAAAGAATGGCATCTATAAAAGCTGAGGAAAATTCTTTCTTAATTGTTATAATGAATTATTCAATTTTAGAATTATCTAAGAAGAATTCTTGAATTTATTGAAAAATTGTAAAAATCATAGAAGAAAGAAAAGAAAAAAATGCAAAAAATTAGTTGTTGATAAACTATTTTATACGGTGTTTTCTTCTTATATAAAAGTAATATTAATGTATTGCAAAATCTTTTTTAAAAAAAGTTAAAAAAAAATTTGCATTAAATACTTTTTTTTATACAATGTGCGAGCTAATTATAGGTAGGAGATTTATATAGATTAATAATTTCTATGTCAAAAGAGGATAAAATT
>Ga0172380_10000445_pt1 | contig 82058 bp, 55 predicted proteins | sample Leawe162metaG_FD_119747 | JGI IMG/M metagenome (GOLD analysis project Ga0172380, IMG submission 119747) | Leachate microbial communities from a municipal landfill in Southern Ontario, Canada - Leachate well 162 metaG | ecosystem: Engineered > Solid waste > Landfill > Unclassified | place... | reverse complement strand
GAATTGGATGTATGATTACAACAATAATAGGCCACATAAAGCTTTAAAAGGTAAAAGTCCTGCTATGGTAAAATAATAAAAAATGTCTACTTTAGCTTTGTACTAAAATGGGGATGCTTACACTCTGTATTCGTTTCCATCACCTTAGTTCGTGGTAGCTGAAATACCTTATGAAAATTCCGCTTCTTGGAAGGTTTCATGGAAGAAGGGAGGATGAATTCCCTCCCTCACCATTTCTTTCTTTACTGTTTTTTACTGTTGTCAGTTGCAACAACTGACAGGGAATATTAAACAAAACGGCCCGCTCTCTTTCGAGGCGGGCCGTTAAGCTATTTGAACTAACAGGGATTATTTCACCTGTACAATTTGTTTAGTTTGAACTTCACCGTTCAGGCTCAGTCTTACAAAGTAAGTTCCGGCTGCCAAGTTGTATTGTGCTGCTGAGAAACTCAGTTCATAAGAACCTTCGTTCTGCTCTGCATTCGCCAATACGGCAATCTCTTTGCCGGTCATGTCAAACAATTTCACTTCTACGTTTCCACCTTTAACCAGATTGTAAGCAATAGTAGCTTGGTTACGGAAAGGATTAGGATATACATCGAAACTGAATGATTTAGACATTACCTGACCTGCACTTACATTGAAGCTTACTGTTTGAGGTGCTGAGGTGTTTACACAACCATTAGCGTCAGTAACGTTCAACGTAACCTGGAATGGTCCGTTAGAGAGGTAACTGTATACCGGAGCCAGTTGGTTGCTGTTATTACCGTCACCAAAGTTCCACAGGTAAGTGCTGTAGGTGTTGTTGGTAGGTGTAAAGCTCATTTGGCGCTGATTTACCAATGGTGTTTGAGTTGCTGTAAATGATGCTGTAGGGTTAGGGTTAACTGTTACAGCCATTTTTACTGAATCAGAACAACTGCCACTGTTTACTTTCAACCATACATCAAATGTACCTGCACCGGGGAAAGTATAAGATGGATCCTTAACCGCAGAAGTTCCTGTGCTGCCGAACATCCAGCTGTATGAAGGTGTACTGGAACCGTTTGACGAAGTATTGTTGAAACTTGTAGCGTTACCTTGACAAACTGTGCTGTTCACCATAAACGATGCTTCAGGAGCTTCGGCAATAGTTATTTGCATTTGTTTGCTATCAGAACATGAACCGTTGGTTGCATTTAAAACTACGGTGTAGTTACCATCTTCATACATGTGTTTTAATGTAGATGCATTTGATGAAGAATTTGAATTATCACCAAAGTTCCATGTGTAAGTTAAAGCAGGGCCACCATTTGCAGATGAACTGTTGCTGAATACTGTGCTGTCATTGTCACAGAAAGAAGCTGTAGCAAAATCTGCTGTTGGTTTAGCAACTACTGTTACTGATTTAGTGATAGAATCTCTGCATCCGTATTCAGTATATACACGAAGTTTAACAGTGTATGTGGTAGCTGTAGTGTATTTTTTGGTTGGGTTAGCATCTGTTGATGTTGTACCGTCTCCGAACAACCACTCATTTCCAATATTACCATAAGTAACTGTTGATCCGTTAGTGAATGATGTGTTATCACCCAAGCAAGCATTAGCTGAAGTAAATGCTGCGGTAGGGCGAGGGAATACAGTTACATTTTTGAATATTGATTTGTTACAACCACCGGCAGTTGAAGCGTTCAATTGCACATTGTATACCCCAATTGCAGCGTATAACTTAGACGGGCTTACAGCACTAGATGTAGCACCGCCATCTGCAAAGTTCCAAGTATATGTCAACGGCACCTGAGGACCACCGATTGTAGTTGTATTGGTAAAGAAGATCGAGTCTCCGGTACAAGCAGCTGTTGCAGTAAAGTTAGGCTGAGGCTCATAAGAAATCTCAATCTGTTTCACTGTGGTTGTACTATAACCTAAATCAGATGTTGCTTTCAGAGTAACGGTGAACACACCAGGCCTGCTGAAGGTATACGAAGGTTTATAATCTGTAGAAGTATTGTTGCTGGTAGTATCTCCGAAGTTCCACTCGTATGACATACCTCCTCTTAAAATAGAAGATGTATTGTTAATAGTGAGTGCGTAACCTAAACAATTTCCTACCGTGTCAAAATCAGGCTCAGGTAAAGGAGCCACATACACGTGTCTTTCGAAATTAGAAACACACTCCTGAGCACCTGCAAGGCTCTTGATATTAAAGGTTAACACATACATACTGTCTGTATACATTTGATCTGGTGAGAACCACAGGCTGCCTGAAGAAGATGCAGATGCCATAACAGTAGCTGTATCTGTTGCACCCGGAGCAGTTCCGTTTACAGTTTTGAAGCTGAAGTTTTCTACGGTCCAAGTGCTGCCGAAATCAGCATTGGTGTATCCTGTAGGAGGAACAATCTGGAAGGTAACAGTATCCTCTGCTTTCAAGTGATCAAAATCAGATAAAGAACCTGCACGCATGGTACCCTGGAAAGGAGTTCCTTGAGTAATTCCTGAACCTACGCAAAGAGGCGTCCATTCAATGCAACCCAAATCAGGAGCAGATGGTTTACGAACTAAGCCGTTTTTATCCATAGACACCATCTGATAAAGGTTAGATGACGGTGCACCTAAGTTATTAAGTGAAGGATTGGTAGGAGTATAATCCCATGCTGCTGTAAATATCGGATCAATACTAACACTGTTGTTATCACCTCCGGTGGCCGTTCTCCATGCTGCCATGGTAGCTTGGTTTCCACCTCTGAATCCGAAGTAGTTGGTAGAACCGGTACCGTTTACATAGATATTGTTGTTATCACTGGCCATGTAATACGGATTGCTTGTCTGGTAGATACCATAACGTGTACCACCTGAACGGGTGATGTTGATGATGTTATTTTTGAAATCCAATGGATACGATGCATTGGTTGAACCGTTTGTATAAATTCCGTAAATAGTGCTCGTGTTATTTGAGTTTGTTTCATCTCTATCAAATACTATGGTGTTGTGAGTAATAGAAGCATAGTAAGTTGACGCAGCATAAATACCAAACATCTGTCCGTTCCCGTAAGCGCTGTGAATTAAGTTATTGCTGATGGTAACAGGTAAAGCTGTAGTTCCATCACTATTTGAGTAGATACCATAAAAAGTATTGGTAGTTGTAGGGGCACCTCCAAACGGATTGGTAATGGTATTTCCGTCAATTATTCTGCCGTAACCAACTACTGAATAAATACCATAGAATGTTGTAACTGCTGTACGGTTAGGTTTGCTAATGGTATTACCTCTTATAATCATGTTTGGAGAATAGTAATAGGCATATATACCGTACTGATAGAAGTTCTCAACTCTGTTATTGAGAATACTTACATTCATGTTCTCAGAAGTATTGAAACTGCCGTAATTACTGATACCAAAATAAGCTCCACCGGTTGCAGAACCTTTGATGTAGTTATTTTGAACAATGGTATTGTTGGAGTGATTTCCTGTAGTACTATAGCTTGTTGCGCTGCCACTAAAAACAATACCCATTAAAGCCGTGCTTAATGAAGTGCCGCCACTCAAGTCAACCGTGCAATTTTCAACTATGTTGTTGTTAGCTGCATTGTTTATTAAGAAACCCCATCCGTAGTTAGTGTGGTTTGTTTTCACAGTCATGTTACGGAAACGGATATTATCAGCGCCATTCAAATGAACAATAGCATAAGAGGTAATCGGAGTTGTTGTGAATGCCTCTGTAATTAATACATTATCTGCATTACCAGAACCACCATCAAAAGTAACGGTGTTGGTTGCTGTCGCTCCTAAGACTTGAGGAATAACTATACGACCGGGATATGTTCCGTTTGAAACAGTAAATGTTACCGGACCACAAATTCCAAACGTATTCATAGCTGTGATTGCAGCCTGGAACGTAGTAAAGTTAGTTAAACCTGAACCTGCAGGGTTAATGGTGTAAGCACCCGACATACCTGTGTTTACAATAACTGCTGATGTGGTAGCTGTTTGTGTGGATGTTGAACAAGTAACTGCACAACGGTAGTACATTGGTGAAGTAATAGGAGGCGTAGTGTAGCTAAAGTTGGTTGCTCCTGTAATATTTGAGTAAGACGTACCGTTAGTTGATTCTTGCCATTGGAAAGTTAATCCGGAAACAAAATCAAACTGTGCGGTAAGTATCACTGTAGATCCGCTACAAACCGGTGAACCACCATTGTTGATAGTAACACCAAATACTGCTGGCGTACCGGAACAAGCTGGTCCCCACTCGTAAGCACCTGGGTCAGGTGTATTTGGGTGACGTGGATTGCCATTAATGTCTAAGGTTACACTTGTTGCGCCTCCAACATTATTTGCTGAGGTATTGGTTGGTGTAAGATTACCTGTAGCAGCATTAGTAAATGTAGGGTTCAATGCTACTGAGTTTACATCCATGCCCGGCTGACCTGTTTTCCAAAGAGCCAATGTATTGTAAGTGCCTGTTGAAAGAGTAGTGAATGCTGTTGGACGATAACCGTAATAGTATCCCATAGTAGCATTGGTAGCTGATAAATGAATAATGTTGTTATCAGAAATAAAGTAATAGTACTGCAAGTGCATTGCACGTTTAGTTCCTGTGCCGCCACGTGTAATACTAATTATATTATTTTTGATAATTGCCGGTGTGGCTGATACGTTGGCCCAATAGAAATATATACCATACGAAGTAGAGGTAGATGTGGAAGTAGTATGATCCATAGAGATGGAGTTGTGGGCTATCAACATGTTTTGTTCATATTGAACATAAATCGGGTTAAGTGACCCGTTACTGTTCATGTTGTAAAACTTGTTGTTGATAGCTTTAACCGGACCTGAACCTCCTGAGTTGTTATAAAGATACAAACCATAGAAAGTACTGGTTGTAGTTGGTGCTCCGGCAAACGGATCGTGAATACTGTTATTTTCATAGACAGCATAATCATCATACCAACCATATATACCGTAGGTTGTAGTAGTTATCGTTCTGTTTGGTCTGCTGATATCATTTCCTGAAATCAAAGTACCATTTGCATAGTAGGTGTAGATACCATAATTATAGAAATTCTGAATAGTATTGCCAATTATCTTGTTGTTCAAAGTACCGGCTGTACCATTACTACCTGGATAAATACATATTCCGTAGTATGCACCGCCCGTTGCTGAACCTAAAATTTGGCTGCCGCGGAAGATATTGTTACTACCATGATTACCTGAAGTGCTGTAACTGAATTGTGAACCACTCATAACAATACCCATGTTGGTTGTTGTGGTGGTGGTAAGCCCGGCCATGTCTATAATGCATGAATCAATCACATTATTATCAGCCTGATTTCTTAATAAAACACCGAAATAACCTGAGGTTTGTCCTGGACGTGATTTTATGGTAATATTTTTAAAGATGATGTTATCTGCTCCGTTTAAGTCAACATGTCCGTAACCATTTGAGCTAGTCGGGAATTGGAGAATACGTGTAGCCACATTACCTGTTCCACCATTAAAGGTAATGGTATTAGCAGCGGATGCACCCGACACAGGAGTAACTATTACCTGTTCAATGTAAGTACCTGCAGCAACGTTAAAAGTTACCGCACTACATACTCCCCGTTGTTGTAAAGCAGTAACTGCTGTAGCAAAGCTGATAAAGTTGGTAGAGCCTGAGCCTAACGGATCAATGGTGTAAGTACCGGCTAAACCAGCCTGAACGGTAGGCATTACCATAGTATCATTTAAGTTACATGCATCACTTGAACCATTGGGCGAAGTGGTATAAGTACTGAAAGAAACCGGTGATGCAGGGAAATTGTAAGTTCCAATGTTCACTGTTGTTTCAGCACCGGGAGCCAAACTTCCTGTCCAAGAGAAAGGAGTTTGTCCTGTTCCACCAATTATCCAGTTGATAGATGCAGAGGTTAAAGTTGCTGTACCAAAGTTTTTCAACTTTACAGATACCGTTTGTGAACCTGCACAATAAATTCCTCCCGGATTTACGAGTGCACTGATACCGGCATCATTTGCGCCACCGGCATTAAATTCTAATGCTCCCGGATCAGGAACTGTTCCTCTGGTAGCACCGGTAATATCTGTTGTAATTCCTGTTATTGCTACTCCCCTGTTGTTTACTGCACAAGAGGTGGGCGTTACGTTTGAAACAATATTTACAAACTGCGGGTTAACGGAGAAACTATTTTGATCAAATGCATTCGAATTTGAAGCTCTCCAGGCGCCTAACGTATTGTAATTTGTGCCATTTTGATAAACGGAAACATTTGTTCCTACTGCAGCATTTACATTCAACAGGTTATAATCTGAAACCATAAAAAATGCATCCTGAAAGTACATACCGTAACGCAAAGCACCCGAAGAAGATCCGTCTCTTGTCACAGAAATAATGTTATTTCTAATTTGCTTTACATAAGAAGCATTGTTTTGTGACATATACACATAAATACCATAATCTGGGTTACTGTTGGTTTTGGCTGTTGAATTATCCAGCGATATCGTATTAAAGTAAATAGGCATTGATGTAGGAGAAGCATAATTGTAGTAATCATAAATACCATAGTTACTTCCCATACCATTTACATTATAAATGGCATTGTTTCTGATAACGTTTCCAGCATAGTAATTGTACTGAGAGTATATACCAAAGAATGAATTGGTTGTGGTAGTAGAACCTCCGAATGGATTGTGAATTTTATTCCCTTCAATCACAAGGTTTTGGTTGTACCACTGAGTGCTGATACCATATACAGTAGTGCTCGAAGTTCTGTTAGGTCGAGAAATTGTATTTCCGCTAATGAGTAAATTATTCATGTAATATTGAATATATATACCCGATTCAAAGAAATCAGAAATAGTGTTGCCAATGATTTGATTACCGCTGGTGCTGGTTCCTGAAGTATTGCCATACATATTGATACCTCTGTATGGACCACCTGTTGCACTTCCTAAAATTTGGCAACCTCTAATGAGGTTGTTGTTACCATTGCTACCTGAGGTAGTAACAGAAGTTGGCGAATTGCTAAAGTTAATACCTGCTGAAAAATTGGAGTTCGTACTGGTAACAGATCCCAAATCAATAACACAACTGTCAATGATGTTGTTGTCTGCTGAAGTATTAAACAATACTCCATATCCATAGTTAGTGCTTGTAGAGGCAATGGTTATGTTCTTGATGCGAACATAATCTGCTCCGTTAAGTCTTACTACAGCATAATTAGTAGGAGATCCCGGGAAATCAAACTTGAGCACACGGGTAGATGCGTTTCCTGTACCACCGTTAAAGGTAACAGTGTTGGTAGCAGAAGCACCCGGAATAGGAGGAATAACAATCTGCTCGTTAAATGTTCCTTTTGCTACAGTTATGTTTACTGGTCCGGTTATACCTCCACAAGATAGAAACTGAACAGCTTCAGTAAATGTATTGAAATTTGTACTCGAAGTTGCTTGAGATGAGTCAATGGTATAATTACCGCTCATCGTGTTACAAATAAGAATTGTTCTGGTTAGCGTGTCGTTATTGAGATTAGCATCAGAAGGAGCTGAGGCAAATGCTTTGAAAGGAAACACACCTGTTGAAGAAATGTTTAACTGTGTAGTAATAGCTGTTGTAGCACCCGAACCAGCGGCCAATGAGCCTGAGAAGGTTTGTGTTACAGGCGTACCGTTGTTAAAACGGTAGCCAAGCGATGCTGAAGTAATAGTTGTAGCACCAACGTTGAACCATCTAATTGAAACGTTATTATTACCTGTGGTAAAAGACGTTGGTGAAGTTAGCGCATAGGCTAAAGCATCAGTTCCACTTGTTGCTCTTACTACAAAAAGATAATCTTCGTATTCACCATAGTTGGAGCCACAAGGACCTGCCGGGGTTGTAAACCCGCCAAACTCTGATGAAAACCTCATTCTATACACTCCGGGAGCAACTGAAGGAACTACAAATGTTCCACTTTGAGTTGAACTGGCTGTAAAAACGGTGTTAAACCACATAAACTCACTGTTAATTGTGGTATTAAATGTTCCATCGTTATTCCAATCAATGTAACAACCTACAACTGTTGAGTTACCTGTACCCAACTGAACACTTACGTTCACCGTAGCTCCGGGAGTAGCACTTGCTGTAGAGGCAAGTCCGGTATAATCAAAATAAGTTGGGGCAACACTTGGTGTTGTTGAGGTGTTACTTACACCTGCTACTGTTACATTGAGTATACCAATGCCATAGTTGGCCACATTGGCTACCGTAGGCGTACAGTACGTTTGAGCATACCCTACCGAACAAATAGCCAGGTAGAGCAAAATTAAGTAAAGCGACTTTCTCATAAATGATGGATTGTTGGTTTATGTTATGATTAGATTTATTTTTTCAATACGATTGATTTCACTTCTCTGCTGCTGTTGGTTGTAAGCACAATGAAGTAGATGCCTGAAGCCATAGAAGAGGTTGCATTCAATTCAAATTCATGCTCACCTGCATTAAAGTTGCCTGATGCAATTGTGCTTACTTTGCGCCCTAATTGATCTATCAGATCAATGTTAACGGAAGTATTTTCAGCTAAAACTACTTTTACAGCGGCCCTATCAGTAAATGGATTCGGATAAACTTCAAAACCTGATTTAGAAGCTAAAGTAGTTCCATCAGATACATTAAAGAATACGGTTTGGTCAGCACCTTTTCCAATACATCCTGCATTGCTTACTGCTGATAATTTTACTGTAAAGGGTCCGTTACTTAAGTAACTGTATACAGGAGCAATTTGTGTAAAGGTAGTTCCATCACCCATATCCCAAAGGTAGCCCATCAGGTTGGAATCAGCCGGAGTACATTTAATTTCTCTGATTGCTTTGTTTGTATAATCAACTGTAAACGCAGCATTTGGTAATGCATTTACTACTATATTCTTAGAAATCATATCAGCACAACCTGCACTGCTGGTAGCTGTTAATGAAACAGGGAAAGAACCCGATGCAGCAAAGGTGTGTTTAGGATTTTGCAATGTAGAAGTATCTGTACCAAAGTTCCAACTGTAACCCAAAGTTCCTGTTCCTATAGTAGACAGGTTGTTGAACTGCAATTCTGTACCTGCACAAGCGCCTGACAAAGTGCCGAAATCAGCTGATGGTTTTTGTGTTACTGCAACTGTAACGGTTTTTTCATCACTGCAATTATTTACTGAAGTCGATTTCAGTTTTACAGTGTATACACCTGTAGTTCCATATGTGTGCCTTAATGTAGGAGCATTGTTGTTTGAGGTATTACCATCACCAAAATTCCATTCTGTAGATGCAATGGTTGACCCTGTAATAGTAGACGTATTAGTGAAATTAACCGAATCACCAATACAAGTGTTATTAAATGTAAAGTTAGAAACCGGTTTAACTGATACAACAACATTTTTTCTGATAGAGTCAACGCATCCGAATTCTGAAGTAGCAATCATTTTTACAGAGTAAGTACCGTTTGCATCGTACGTATGAGTAGGCGATTTCTGTGTTTCATCTGTTCCGTCACCAAACTCCCACTCATAACCAACTAAACCGTAAGCAATAGTGCTGTTGTTATTAAACTGTGTGTTTAAGCCTGAACAAGGAGGTCCGCTGGTAAAATCAGCATCAGGCAACGGAAACACATTCACTTCTTTAGTGATGCTACGCTCACAGCCCACACTGGTGGTTGCTTTGAGCGTAACATTGTAATTACCGTACATAGGGTACTGGGTAGAAGCATTGGTTTGTGTGCTTGTTGAACTATTGCCCATTGTCCATAAATAGGTCATAGGGAATTGAGTGCCCTGTAAAGTTGACTTATTGGTAAATTGTGAAGTGCCTCCCAAACAAACGTTGGTGAAAGTAAAGTTAGGATCAGGGCGATAGTATACTGTAACTTGTTTGGTAATGGTCTTTTTATAGCCGTATCCCGAAGTAACATCTAAAGTAACTGTATATGTGCCGGGGCCAGAATAGGTATATTTAGGATTTTGATCAATTGATGTGGCATTAGTAGTATCTCCAAAATTCCACAAATAGTACATTTGGCCGCTACGAATGCTTGAACTATCCGTAAAATTAACATCTTGTCCGTCACATGCCAATGATGCCCCAAAATTAGGAACAGGTTTAGGGGCCACATATAAGTAACGCTCTAAAGTAGAATCACAACCTGTAGCTATATTATATAAGGTGATATTGAGTTTAAAAGTACTATCAGCATACAAAGCAGAAGGCACAAAACGTAAAGTACCATCATTTGAAGAAGATGGAACAATTGTTAACGTATCGCCTGTGGCAGGTGGGTTACCATATATGGTATTGAAAGAAAGTGAGCTAATGGTCCATGATGTACCAAAGTCAGCATTACTGAATGCTGTTGGCGGTACAAGTTTGTAGATAACTGTATCCAACTCTCCTACCACATCGGGACTTAATGATGTTCCGACATTGCTCGTTCCCTGGAAAATTGCACCGGGCAATAAATCTGCACCTGTTGGGCGTGAATTCATGTTGATGGTAATAGGCAAACGTGAACTAACACAAGCTTTTCTGTAATAAAACTTAATGTCAATTTGGTAGGTTTGACCCAGGTTTCCGGAGAAAACACTACCATTATTAATGTATGTGTTAGATATTGTGATATCGCCATTGGTAATAGATGAAGCAGGGTTGTGCATGTAAGCTGTACCTGACTCTATAAATACATATACACCCATAACTTGACCGGCAGGTACTATAAAATTACCGGCAGGTATTTTATTTTCCCCAAAACCGGGTAAAGAATAATTTTTAAGATCTGCTGCTAATATCCAAGCTGAAGCATTTGACTGGAAACCGGTCAAACTTCCTAACTTATAATATACTTTAAAATTTGATGCGGTAAAGCCTGTTGTATTAAAGAAACTAAGACTATCAATAATCAAACTGCTACTTCCTGCTGTAACATCAACCATATATCCGAATCCTGAGCCTCCATAATATGTATTGGACTGAGCAAAACCGAAATTTTGAGAGGCAGTAAATCTGGCTTTTGCAGCATAAAAAGTTGTGGTTGGCGCAACCAATAAGCCACTGGATAATGTATCATTTATTGCCAGCACTCCGCCACCAGAAGCTGAATTGTACCATAAGGTTGAAGTATTTGCCACGTTTGTTGTAGAAATATTAATCGGTGCACTTCCGCAAACATTCACCGGATTTTGAGTGAATACTGCATTTCCGGGTGTACTCAAAAAATTAATTGAAGTTAAATTGGTATCGTTCCAACGTGCAGTGTCAGATACTATATATGAATAGGATTTGAAACTTACATTTCCGATGGTAGCTGAAGTGTTGATATAACCCATAATGGCGGTATCACTTCCACCGGCAGGAATAGAACGAGAGAAAACAGGACGGTTAAAGGTTGTGGTCATGGCGCCTGTAATATCAGTGGTAATGGAAAAACCTGTCATGGAGTTATTTCCATAGTTCTGTATTCTCACTGTTACGGGTGTTGATGTTTCTCCGCAAGAGTTGGCGGGAGAAAGAAGAGCTGTAATACCAATATTATTCGGGGCTGTTAATAAATCAAACCCGAAATCTGCCCACTGTGTATCGATATTTCCAGTAGTTGCTGTTTGGCCTGAGGCATATAAACGTTTTCCTGCTGTGTTGGTTGTATAGAAAACAAGTCCGCTTCCTGTTACCGAAGTATTGGATACTTCAACTACAATAGATTGCGATGGGTTATATGCAAAACCATTTTGCAAAGTAATTCCTACCCATTGCCCGCCAGTATGAGAAAGAGTTATATTACCCTGATAAACCAAAGTTCCGTTTGGATAGGTGTTATTGGTAAACGTGGTGGCTGTGGTTTGTGAAATACGAATAATAAGGTTAGTGATAGTTGTAGTCCCACTACCGGTAGGGCGAAAATAAACCTTATTAATCGTTCCGCCCTGCAGAGTTCCGGTTAATTCACCCGGTGCATAAATGTATGCCCCTTTGTAATTGTTCCATCCGCTTCCCAAAGGAATTGAGTTGCCACCTGTTCCTGTTTGCCTTCTAAGCATAGGTGTTTGAGCCCATACAGTTACACTTAAAGCGGTAAGTGTAAGCATTACCATTAGAGAGTAAATTTTTTTCATATAAACGGCTTTAAATTTTAACAATTGAATAAACACTGCTTCACATAAAAGCAACATTTTCACTTCTCGAATTTATACGAAAAAATTACATATCGATGAATAGAATATAAAAAAAAAGTTAGAGCGAATCGATTGAAACCATACTACTGAATATCAATAAGTTAATTTCAATATCAGTGTAGCACTTAATAGACAGCCTATGTGCGTAAAAAAAGCGACACCCTTGAGGGTGCCGCTTTTTTTATAAACCAACTAGAACTTCCTACTTTAAAATAACAAAGGAACCTGAGTAAAATCCGCCTGAAGTTAATACCTTAACATGATACAAACCGTTGGCAAATGAACCGGTGTTAATTTCAAAAGAACCTGAGGCATTCATGGCATTAATTGCCACCTGTTGTTTCTGACCAAGTGAATTGTAAATCTCCATCTTCATTCCTGCATCAGGTAAAACACCACTTATGGTAATCTGATGTGTTGCAGGGCTCGGATAAATCATTAATCCGGAGAGTGCCTTTTCTTCTACTGAAACATTAAACATTATTTGCTGAGTGCTATTGTTTACACAACCGTTTACATCTGTTACAGCAAGTTGAACAACAAAAGGGCCATTGCTTGTAAAACTATGTACCGGACTAATCTGATTGTACGTATTGCCATCGCCCATATCCCACGCATAAGTGTCAAAGGTATTTAACGATGGAGTAAACGATACTTGTCTTTGATCAGATGGTGAGTTTTTCACAAATGTGAAGGCGGCATTCGGCAGATTATTAACTACAATGTTTTTAATCAATGTATCCGTGCAACCCGACTCGTGTGCCGTTACCAGTTTAACTGTATAGCTACCGGAGACAGCAAATGACTTCTCAGGCATCTCATCAGTAGAAGACGTGTTGTCACTGAAACTCCAGTAATATTGCTTAGCACTTGATGAATTGTTCGTTAAACCAATATCACCATTAACGCATCCCTGAGTTTTAATGTCAAACATTGACTGAGGTACAGACTTCACAATAATATTTTTGGATAATACAGACGTACAATATGCCGTAGATGTGTTCAACTGAATAGTATAAGTTCCCGGTAAGTCATACAGATGAGAGAATGACGGGCTGTTATTGGTTGTTGTATCTCCGTCACCTAAATTCCAGTAGGAATCAAAACCGTTTGAACTACCAGACAACAAAGAGGTGTTAGTAATAACGGCATCTTCACCATTGCACACATCAGCAACTGTAAATGCAGGCATTGGAACCGCATGTACCACTACTTGTTTGATAACAGAATCCACACAACCAAAATCTGAAATCGCTCTTAACTTTACATTATATGTACCTGCAGTAGCAAACGAGTATTTTGGGTTTTTATCGTTGGAAATAATTCCGCTACCAAACTGCCACTCTTGTCCAACAGAGCCAAAAGAAATTGTTGAGGTATTGGTGAATAAAATATCCTGACCGGCACAAGCATCATTTACATTAAATGCGGCTACCGGATAAGGAGACACTGTTACCTGACGTGTGTATATTGAAGAACAACCTATGCTTGATGTAGCTTTAAGTGTAGCAGTGTAAACACCTGCTGCTGCATAAAGTCTTGAAGGATTTATTTGTGTGCTGGTAGTGCCGTCACCAAAGTTCCATTCATAACTTAATGTAACACTACCCGGAATGGTGGTACCGTTAGTGAACTGAACTGCGGATTTATCACAAGTATTGTCTGATGTAAAAACTGCATGCGGGTTATCTCCAACTTCAACTGTGGTCGTTTTCTGTGCAGTGTATCCCAAATCAGATGTAACGGTTAAGGTAACCGTATATACTCCTGGGCCTGAATAGGTGTACTCAGGATTCTGAACAACGGAGGTATCTGCATTTCCAACATCACCAAAATTCCAGAAAAAGCTGAGAGAACCTGAACTTATTGCACTGGTATCTTTGAAGGAGATTGGGAATCCGTCACATGCCAATGTAGATTCAAAACCCGCTACAGGAACAGGTGCAATAAATACAAATCGGTTTATATTAGTCTTACAACCTGTAGCAATAAACTCCGTAAATAAATTAATCTCAAATGAAGAATCTATTTCTACTGTGCCAGGCTTTAGAACTAACCTTGCTGAATTACTTCCTGAAGGAGGGAGCACATAAAACATTGCCATAGAAGTACCTGAAAGTGTTTTAACCGAAGTTAAAGACGAAACTTGCCAGTCAGTTCCATATTGTGCATCTGTATATCCTGTAGGTGCACTGAAATTGTATACAATACTATCCCCTGCTTTCACATAATCCGGTGAGGCAAATATACCTGCACCATGTGTGCCTTGACTGGAAACTGATTTAGAAAATACACTTCCCAACGGCAATGGGTGAATAGTGAATGATTGTGTGAGCGTGTCGTTCACGTGATTGGGGTCATTAACGTAATCGGTATATGCACTTAGGGTGAAACTACTACCACTGGTAAAGTTATAGGTACCGGGCATATAAAGCGTATCTGTTGTTCCGGCCAGCAAGGTGCGGTTTAAAGTAGCCGATAAACTTTGTACAACCCCTCCGGAAAGGTTGCATACCACTACAGCTCCCGTAATATTTTGCGTTGCCGAGTTGTTCTTAATTCTTAAAATGATTCTGCTGCCCTGTTCTCCGCAGGAATTAGTTACCGGTGAAATAACGGCATCTACATTTAAGTCAACAATAGCATCTACATATGTTATTTGCAAGTAAGGACGGTTAGCAGATGAGGCTGCGTTCCATCCGTAATGATACATAAACGATGTTGAGCCTGAAACATAGTTTAAGCCCATTGCGGTCCAACCTTGTGCGATGCGATTCTTAACATCCGTGTTAGCTGCTGAGCCTAATATAGCATTGCGCCAACCATAGCTTGTAGCACCATAAGGATAGTTAGTGATGTAGGCATCATTAGCAGCAATAGCACCGGATATGGTACCCGCTGCAGCTGCAACAGGATCTGTAGCATTCATGTCATTAACTCGTGCATCTTTCGTACCGGTTGTTTGGTAGTGATATGAATACAAACGGGTTTGATTTATGGTAGCGGCCAACGGAATAGAGCTGATATTAAATTTAGCCCAACCCACATTCAATGCAGTGGTTATTCTAAGAAAACCGTTTGATTTTGAACTAGCAGATGTTTGATACCCTGTCCAGAAATTTACGCTATTGGGGTAATAATTGGCCGTTGGATCAACTACTACAGGAAATACTCTCGCAGCATCTTTCAGCCAAGTCATAGGAATATGTGTTTCCACCAAATACCTGTGTTGAGCCAACTGTTTTATATGATAAAAACCATATACTGCTGATTGTGCGTCTTCAGGTAACACAAATTTACCGGCTTCATGTATCAATGGTCGTTCATAATTCACCAATACTTCTCCTGATGAAAGCACTATTTCCAACTCCTCTCCTTTTTGTTTCAGATAGGCACCGGCAGGTAACTGAATTTCCTCAGAAAAAACCAGTGTAGTTGCTTTTTCTGATGAAGTTTTCAGAAAAGAAGATTGTTCAATTATCCAATCCATTTTTTTTCTGGAGGAGCTCAGTGTATAGTTTAATTTGATACCAGCATTATCCTGGTAGGAAATCACATTTTCTACTACCCATGGATTGATGAAATTGAGTGGGTGTGAATTTTCCTGATCAGAAAAACGCCATCCTGAGTTGAGCATCTCCTTGATTTCTCCTGATGAGGTGGTGGTAACTTGTCCACCCTCGTTAATGGCATCAGGAAAAAAGGATTTTACCGTATTTGCTGTATTGCTGAACCCTTTAACAGCAGGCGATATGCGTGTATCAATATCCAACCACTGTCCCTGCTCATTTTTGTAATGAATAAGCCCGGCTTGCGTGAACATCGATACAGAACCGTCAGCATTTCTGAAATGCTTTGAATTGGCATCACGCCTGGAGATTATTTCGTTTTGGTAATCTGAATAGGGCAATGAGCTAAAAGATTGCTGAGCAAAAGCAGAAAAAGATAAAAGCGCAGCAACAGAAAAAACGACACAACGTAATGTATTTGTATACTTGTTCATATAATAAAAAATAAAAAATTAAAGGATATGCAGCAGAAAGAAGTGGCCGTTATGTTTACTAATTTCTCAAACTTGAAATAAGAACAAAAACGGAGATTTTAAATGGTGAAAATATAAATTGTCTCAGGTATTCTGTAGTTCCTTCCAGAACAAACTTTCTGACAAATGTGTTAAATGAAAGAACGCTGAAAGGTATTAATGGTGCGAAAATTTTTCTGGATAGGATTGCCTTCCTGTTACGTTTAATGATTCTGCTGCTGTAAATATCTTCATGATAGTAACCATCATCACAGGCAATATCCCTTGTATATTCAAACCCGCTAAAGGCTCTTTTGATTTTTATAGTATTTGAATGTATAAGAGTATTTAACTTTTTGACCTTTTGAAAAGAACTAATCTTATTCAAAAGAATATTAGTAGAATAAATTACTGTCACTTTCAAAGTTCGTGACTTTAGTTCACACAAATCCACTGCTTTTGCAACAGTAGTTGTAAAAAATAATATGATTGTAAATATAAAAAATACGTGCCTTTTCATGCTAAACAAATACGAAGTTAGCAAATAGACAACAAAAGACCAATAAATGTTGCAACGGCTTTATATTATACCTGTTTTAATTTCTAAAACAGGCCTTTCAGTTTCTTCTTAGCTTCCTCTTGCGCCTTCTTCTTGGCTGCCTCCTCTGCCTCTTTTTTCTTGCGCTCAGCCTCGCGTTTTAATTTGTCTGCTTCCGCTTTGGCCTTGGCTTCAGCTTCCAATCTGGCTTTTTCAGCTTCGGCTGTAACCTGCTGTTTTGCCTTTTCAGCCTCCGCTTTGGCTTTATTCTCCAGTTCTTCTTTTTTCTTAAGTGCTTCTTCTTTCAACGCATCTTTAGCGGTATTGGCCAAATCCTTCATGCTTGTTTTAATCGTTGGATTAATTACGGTTCCTCCCATCAGAATATCAATATCAATCACCTCTTTTACAGCTAAATTTACGCCTTGTTTATTCACTTTTGAAGTTAGGTTACCTATGACTTCATTGGCCGCACCGCCAAGCTCTGACTTAGGGAACTTAGCTGCAATTTTATAATCAATAGTCTGGTCAAAGCCGGATGAACCGAGTACATTCATGTTAATGTTACCCGCTTTCACATTAAACGGCTGCACGCTCACTCTTCCATCTTTTACCACAAAGTTCAGTTTCACATCTGTTACACCCAGTTTCTTGTACTGAGGCATCTTCAACACATCGGCTACTTTAACCAATGGCTTGTAATCATTCACTTCTGCTTTAGGTATATCCAACATTCCCGCTGCATTGATGCTGTTCATCACCGGTGACATATCATGGTTTAGTATTGCTTTCATACTAAATTTAGAAGAGAAACTCCCCTGTGTACTGGCAGCCACAGGTGCCATTGTTTTCACCGATTCAAACGCATTTACCATCTTTTGAATATCCATATTGCGAACATCCATATCCATATCAATAGCCGGTTTTTTAATGTTCATGCTGCTGTAGGAACCATTCATTGCTACCGAACCGTTAAACAGGTTCATGAACAAATTCTGCATCAGTAATTTTTTATCTACCACTTTACAGGTTCCTTTAACATTGTTGAGTTCCAAATTATCGTAAAGTAATTTGTTGATGGTGGTATTGAGGGTAAAATTAATGTTACCCGGAATATCAAAAGCTGTAAGCGGAACAGTATCCGTCTCCGGCTGTGCAGGTGTTGTTTCTTCTGCTAAAAACTGATTGGCATCAATAAGATTGGAGTTAAGGTTAAATGTGCCTTTAATGGTTTCGTCTTTAAGTACGTACCCGAACAAATTATCAATACTGCCGTTTGCTTTGATATCCGTTTTTCCTATTTTGGAATCAAAGGCTGTAAGACTTACATTACGTGGATTGAATGTAAGTGTAGCGGTCTGCAATTCAAATGCATCGGGCAAATCTTTTGAGGCAAAAACAAACTTATTGGCAGATATAACACCTGACGCATTGAATTGTTCGTACAAGCCTTTTTCAATAGCCGACATACGTCCGTCTGCTGCAAAGTTGGCGTTGATAATGCCGGATAGTTTCATCCCCTCCTCTAAAGGAATAAATTTCACCACATTGTTTAAATCAACTCTACCCTTCAATGCTGTTTTGAGGTACGGGTCACTTTCAGGATATTTCACTAAGAGTGTTGCATCAAAAGGTTCTTTATCTAACTCTAAGTGAAATTTGGAGAGGTCAACTACCGTGTGATCCATCACACCATCGGGATTATTTATATTCAATTTTACCTGAACATTATTAACTCCTGCGGGCAAATCAGGATAACGGAACATCCCATTTTCCACCAGCAGGTTAATGGCAAATGCGGGCATTGATTTTTCATTGTATTTACCTTTCACCATTCCATCTAATGCCAGCTTACCTTCTGTTTTAACTTTGTCAAAATCTTTCGCATATACAGCCGGCACCATAGACAAAATATTTCTGAAATCGGTTTTTGCTGCTTTGAAAGTGATGTCCATATCTATGTCTTCTTTGGGCATGGCCAGCCAGCCGTTAAAACCCAGTATCAATTCATTGAGCCTGATCTCATTTTCTTTAAACGTAAACTTAAAATTGGGCATGTCCATATCTAAATCTGCCTTCACCTCTGCTTTTACCTGATGAAAATATTTTACACCTCCGAATACCAGATTAAATGCCTCTGCTGAGGTAGTGGTGCGCAATTCAAAAAGATCTTGTGTGAAATCGCCTTTACCTTCATGAGTGAGGTTTTTAATGGCAGTGTACAGACCCATGCTTTGGTCGTCATAAATAAGGTTGGCCTCGCGTATGGCATATTCTTTCAATGCAATGTTGAATGCCGAAGCAGCCGTATCTGTCTTTTCCTCTGCACCTGAAGAGGCTTTGGCAATATCATAATTTGCCTTACCTTCTTTGGTAACAATAACATGAATATCGGGGCGGTGAAGTAATAAACGTTTAATTTTAATTTGCTCCCCGCTAATAACCGACATCACATCAACTGTGGCAGAGAACTCCTCCATGGCCAGCAAAGTGTCTCCTTCAAAAGGTGCATTGTTGGCTACCACTAATTTATTGATGCGAATACTAAGGTTGGGGAAATTACGAATGAGACTCAAATCAATATCATTGTCAAAATTTACCTTAGCATTAAGGTTGTTGTTGGCCTCGGTTTTTATTGTTTGTACTATTTTGTCTTTAAACAAAAAAGGAACAAGCATAAGCACCAGCAATAGAACTGCAAGTGAAATTCCGGTTATTTTGAGTATTTTTTTCATATGTGGAACAAAAATAAAGGCTGCGGGCAATAAACCCGCAGCCTTCGTCTAATTAATTCTTTTACTGTAAATTATCTGATAGTCAATTCAAATGGCATGCGGGTTTGTATTCCCTGGCAGTTGAGTGCTTTTTGCATCTGTTTGTAGTAAATGTAGTTTTCCTTCATTTCTTCTTTTAACAGATTCTCCTTCACACCACCAAAGCTCTTAATCAGGTTCTGAATAGGGTCTTCCTGCTCAGGTAATCCCATAATACGGTATTCTTTTAAGCCGGCCTTTTTAGCTGCAATGTCAATGGCTGTTTCCACGCCACCCAACACATCTACCAAGCCAATCTTCTGAGCATCCACACCTGACCATACACGGCCCTGAGCGATGGCATCAACGGCTTCGTAACTCATGTGTCTTCCGCCTGCTACTTTAGTTACAAAATCAACATAAATGCGGTCAATGGCTTTTTGAACTATAGCTTCCTCATCAGAATTAAGCGGACGGTCAATGCGACCTAAATCGGAGTATTTACCAAACTTAACCCCGTCAAAGTGCAGGCCCAGTTTATCGTTCATCAGTTTTTGTGCATTAAGCATCACGCCTATTACACCTATGGATCCTGTAATGGTGTTGGGTTGTGCCACGATAGTATCAGCAGCCAGTGCAATGTAGTAACCACCTGATGCGGCCACGTTGCCCATAGACACAATCACAGGTTTTTCTTTCTTGGTCAATACCACTTCTCTCCAAATAACATCACTGGCCAAAGCGCTTCCTCCGGGCGAGTTAATGCGTAACACCACCGCCTTCACATTCTTATCTTCACGTGCCTTTTTAAGTGCTGAGGCAAACTTATCTGAACCAATGGTTTCCTCATCTCCTTGTCCGCTGATTATATCTCCAACAGCATAAATTACGGCAATTTTTTCTTTTGCCTTTTCTGATTTTGGAACCGCAGTTACATATGAACCCAGGTTAATAAATTTTATTTTTTCATCGTCTTTAACACCTATTCTTTTACGCAACTCACCCATTACCTCATCGCGGTACATCAGGCCATCTACCATACCCAACTGTTTGGCATCTTTAGGTTCCTGTATTTTGAGGTTTTCTGCCATATCGTACACTTCAGCAATACTTTTTTTGCGGGCTTTAGCAATCTGCTCCATAAAATGCTTGTACATGGCACCCACAAATTCTTCTACCTGTTTACGGTTTTCATCGCTCATTTTGTCTTCTACAAAAGTTTCTCCGGCACTTTTAAATTTACCGTGCTTGATTACCTGTGCCTGTATGCCCATTTTCTCCAAGGCTGATTTCATGTAAAGTGAAGTGGAAGAAAATCCGTTAAACAGCATATCTCCTGAAGGATTGAGGTAAATCTTATCAGCTACTGAAGCCAGATAATATGAGCCCTGCGTGTAAATTTCACCGTAGGCCACAATAAATTTCTTACTCTTTTTAAAATCAATCAGTGCATTGCGTACTTCTTCAGCATTGGCCATTCCGCTTTGCACCAGCGACAAATCAAGAAATATACCTTTGATTTTATCATCCTTCTTGGCGTGATGAATGGATTTGAGAATATCATTTAACCCGATAGCCGGATTACCGTCTTCATTGTTGTTCCCGAAGTTGATATTTTCAAAAGGGTTTTTAGAGGTACGTTCCTGCACCGGGTGATTGAGCGTGATACGCAAAATGGAATTATCTTTTACATCTACCTCTTTTTTATCTTCCATGGAGCCGGCTATGCCCGCTATAATGGCAATAAACAAAACCACCAGCAGGAAAATGGATAATCCAAATCCCAGCATGGAAGCGAACATGAACTTAAAAAACTGTTTCATAACGATGAATTTATTGAACGATGATGATTTTACTGAAAAAGTAGCCCCTGTTTGAAGTAGCTACACGCACAAAGTAACAACCTGCGGCCATTTGCGGCAAACTTAATACGACCATTGGCTCATTATTTCCCACGAACGTAAACTGTTGCCCGATTGTATTTGTCAGCTCAACACTTGAAATTTTATTCCCCGCAGGAAGCTCAATGTTAAGCAGGTCAGCGGTAGGATTAGGGTATACATGCAAAGGCATGGAGAACTGCTCTTTAACTGACAGTGTAGAATAGTGTAAATCTATAGGAATTTGAACAAGCGGTTGAAGGGGGTCATTGGTGCTGAACTCCAATGTATCCCTCAAAATACCGAAGTTGGGTTGTATTTTCTTCAATCGAATCAAAGAAGTTTGCCCAGCTGAAACTGTTGTTGGGAAAGTATCAATCTGCATATTATTACCCAGCAGTTTCACATTGCTGATGGTTATGTCAGTATTGCCTGAGGCGAGCAAACTAAGCTCCAGCATAATCGTATCCACAGCAAACATTTCGTCTATTTCCATCAAATTGAATTTGTTCCGTGAGATGGTGAGACTGCGCTTGGGTATAGCTTGGGAGGTGGTGTATAAACTGGTGATACGCTCCAAAAATTCCGGATGGTCTACAAAAGGATTTCTGTTTTTTTGGTAGGTAAAAATATCGTCATTACGTTTTCTATCAATGGAATCGGGGACGTATTGTAATGCCCATTGCCTTAAAACATTTTCTTGCTGCGCAGTTAAAAAATTACCCTGATTACCGTGCCTCACCACAAAATACAACATGGCGCGTGCTGTGCTGCCTTTTTGCTCATTGCGTGGTTCGTATAAGTTATTGTTGCCCAATTTTGAAGGAGAGTTAATACTTTCATTCTGATAGGGAGTAGTAGCTATACCAAAAGGGTAGTTGCCTCTGCTCCCATTCGCTTGCCCATCCGTAATAAATAAATGATGGATATCTGACACCATCGGGTCGGCACTGTTGAACATACTTTGTGGCCAGGTGTGTTCCGTATTAAAATTGTTTGGAGAATTTTGTGCTGCACTTCGAGATGCATAACCTGTCACCATGCGGCCGGTGTAAATGCATTGCGTTGTGTTGGTACTTGCTCCTCTTCCGTTCACTTTCCAATTGTCAATTTCCATGAACATTTTATCACGTGCTGAGTTGTAACCTAAGGTAACATACCCTTGTGTTATACGAGTAGTTAAAGCTTGCTTCAATGCTTCTTCACTTAGATCTTGCGTTGACGAATAGTACGCATCTGCGTAAACACCTGTGCCTGTGAGCGTGATAGGATAATCAATGAGGTTTATTCTGCCATTCAATGTTTCTTCTGCAACCACAACAAGATGCGCGGTATGCTTAATATTGTGGCGTGGAGAAAAGTATACCCAAATGCTTTTGGGTAAACCCGGATTAACAAAAAAAGATGTATCGCCTTTAAACGAGAATGAAGCCCCGTAAAGATTAACGTCCTGCACCCTGACATTTATGTACGACACATTATTGGCCGTAGTGAGAATAACTTCCACACTATCATTTTTACCTGTGGTAACATTACCAAACTGAACATTAGAAAACACCAATCGATTGCTTTGTGCATAAATGCCTAGCAAGAAAACAGAGAAAAATGAGGTAAGAAAAATACGCTTTGCCATACCATGCAAAGGTAATCGTATGCTCAATATTCTAACGCATTAAAATAACCGTACCGCGGTCGGCTTTGTTTAGTTGATCAGACCGCGCACTGCCTGTATATTCCAACACCCAGGCATAAACACCTTCAGGTGCTGATTGGCCTTTAAAGGTGCCGTCCCAGCCTTTGGTTATGTCATCGGTAAAAAACACCCGTTGCCCCCAACTGTTGAAAACAGATAGTTTAAATAGAACAGGCAGACAACCCTCAGCCCTGAACAGATCATTAAGCCCGTTTTTATCCGGTGAAAATGCAGAGGGCACAAATACAGTACACTCACATGTGGCTATTTCAATGGAGTCTTCGTCCATACCACATTCATTCTTTACCTGCACAAAATATTGTCCCGGTTGCTCAACTGTAAAAAAAGTATCCGCAGAATTATTCTGCCAGTTAAACACTGAACTGCCAAACTGCGGCAACGACAGAATTATTTCATCCGGCTCGCAGATGAAGGTATCCTTGCCTAAATCCACCGTGGGAGATTGTTTAAAATTGACCTTAATGGTATCACTGTCAAAACAATTTCCGTCAAATGTGCTTACCCAATAAACTCCGGTTTCAGCAACAGTTATAGCAGGTGCTTGGGTACCGTTGCTCCACAAATACGATACGTAAGAAGAGTCAAAGGCATATAAATTGAGCGCCACTTTTGCACAGATGATGGTATCTGCCGGAAGCACTGTCTTTTTGTGCGGATGATACTGCAATTCTTTTTCTACACTGTCCAACACACCATCCACATACAAATAGAGTTTTACTTTGTACTTACCCGTGGCAGAGTACTGATATTTGACTGTTTTACTTTGCAACCTGAGCGGATTGCCCTCGCCAAAGTTCCATACTGCTGAATCGAATACGGGAGTCGTAATTATAAACAAGGTACTATCGCCTTCGCAGGTGTTTTCGAACCTGAAATTAGGTACATATTCAAAGTGAAAATTATTAGGCAGGCCCAGGTAGCAGGACTTACCTTTCAAATCTACAGAGCGTTCTTCGATTAGGCAATTAGGGTACAGTGCTGCGGGAAAAGCAATGGCTGATAAATAATCACCCGCCCGCCCGATGTACAATTTACCGTCAGGCCCTAACTGTAAAGAGGTATTTCCTTCCGCTTGTGAGAAGGGTATTTCAATAGCATTCTCCAGTAATTTTTCAGCCGTATTTCCCTGCAAAAAAACCTGATGTACCTTTTTATACAATGTTGCTGATAGATATAAAATGCGTGAATCGGGGGAGAATTCCACGCTGTAGGCATTGGCAAATTTTACCGAATCCTGCAAAGTAATCGCATTACTTACCTTGCCTGTTGCAGCATCAAAATCATACAGCTCAAAAGCATTTTCTCCCAAAATAGCGGCAGCCATTTTTTTCCCATCGGGACTTATTTTAACTCCACCAACTGCATTGGCTGCATTCCAGGTAACGGTATGGCTAATGCCCACATCGCTTGTAACAGAAACATCCCTGTGTACACCATTAGAATCAATCAAAAAACTGTGGTAACGGTTGTTACCCGCCCCGTGCGCTACCAGCCAAAAATCACGGCCATTGGCATGTTGCGTTGCAGTTATTTTTTCAGCGACAGGAGTAAACATCTCCACATTCTTATCCAGTATCAATCCCGAATGGCCCGAAAAATCCATTTGAATGTGTGTATAACACAGTCCCTTCTCAGCAAAGTTAGCATCGGCAGTAAAAATGAACCATTGGTTGGCATGTTTTGGATAAGGGACAATAAGCGCTACTTGCGTGGTTGAAGGATTTCCCCACAACCCATTGCCACCCGGCACCACCTGATGTAAGGCATTGTAAACCGTAATGCCATCCGTATAAAACAACAGGTTACCGTTACGGTCTGATATTCCTGCACAACCCTCACTGGCAATAATTTTACTATCAGTAATGGAGTACGCAGAGTCTTTAGTAAACCTCACGCCTGCCCCACCGCCAAAGTACCAGTGGCTGTATTGCGGTTGAGCAACAGCAGCATACTGAAACAGCAGGCCAACCGCCAGTAACACTATTTTCACGGATATACACTGATATAAACGGGACGCCATACTCAAGCAAGTTACAAATTTACTCCTCTGTAAACAACATCTTTAGTACATTTGCGGCATGCAACTCACTCCACTCTCCGCCATATCCCCTGTTGACGGGCGCTACCGTAAGGTTACCGAAGCACTGGCTGCTTATTTTTCTGAATTTGCCCTTATTCGCTATCGCGTGGAGGTGGAAATAGCGTATTTTATTTCACTGGCTGAATTACCGGTGCCGCAACTGGCCGGAAAACTAACCGAGACACACAAAAGTGCGTTACGTAATTTGTACCTGAACTTTACCGAAGCAGATGCACAACGCATTAAGGATACCGAGAAAGTAACCAACCATGATGTGAAAGCAGTGGAGTATTTTATTAAAGAAGAACTCGACAAAATAGGGTTAAGTGAGCTGAAAGAGTTTGTACACTTCGGACTTACTTCCCAAGACATCAACAACACGGCCATTCCGTTATCCATTAAACGGGCAATTAACGAACACTACATTCCGCAATTAAACAGCATAATTGACTTGCTGCTGCAATATGCCAACGACTGGAAAAACATTCCGCTACTGGCCCGCACACACGGACAACCGGCCTCTCCCACCCGTTTGGGCAAAGAGGTTTACGTGTTTGCAGAGCGTTTGAACATCCAGAAAAATCAATTGGCTCAAATTCCATTCTCGGCAAAGTTTGGTGGAGCCACCGGAAATTTTAATGCACATCACGTGGCCTATCCCGCAAACAACTGGCAACAATTCGGTAATCAGTTTGTGAATGAAGTATTGGGATTGAGTCGCTCGCAAACCACTACACAAATTGAGCATTATGATAATCTTGCGGCTTTGTTCGATTGCCTCAAACGTATCAACACCATTCAGATTGATTTGTGCCGCGATATGTGGACCTACATTTCCATGGATTACTTCAAGCAAAAAGTAAACAAAAACGAAGTGGGCTCATCGGCCATGCCGCATAAAGTTAATCCCATTGATTTTGAAAATGCAGAAGGAAACTTCGGCATAGCTAATGCTATTTTCGAACACCTCTCAGCCAAGCTGCCCATTTCGCGCCTGCAACGAGATTTAACCGACTCTACCGTATTGCGCAATGTGGGAGTTCCGTTGGCACACACAGCCATCTCTTTTGCCTCTTTACTGAAAGGCTTAAATAAGTTACTGCTCAATGAAGCCAAAATTAAAGAAGATTTGGAAAACAACTGGGCCGTAGTAGCAGAGGCCATTCAAACTGTTTTGCGTAGAGAAAATTATCCGCAACCCTATGAGGCACTTAAAGCCCTTACCCGCGGTGCAGATAAAATTGACGGTGCTTTAATCGCTACGTTTATTGATTCGCTGCAAGTAAGTGATGCGGTAAAAACAGAGTTGCGGGCCATTACGCCTTACAACTATACCGGAATCTAGTTTTCATTTGACCTGTTCGGTCTTTTGTTCACGTATAACAAGTTTAGGTACCAGCAGCAAAAGGCTCATGGTAATCACTACCGAAACGTAACCGATGTAATTGTAATTACCCAAAGTGCCGTCAGGTTTTTCCACTACAATGAGTCCTGAAATGAGGGCGGCCACACCAGCGGCCACTTGTTGAGAGGCTGAAGCAAAACTCATAAATCCACCCCTGATTTTAGGATTAACTGCACCTGTTACCATGGCCTGTGCAGGAATAAATCGGCCACTGGAAAAAACAAAAAATAAGGTGGTTACCACAAATGCTGGAATAAGCGGAATGTGCCCCATATGTGTAATAAACAAAACTGGAATGCTGCACAATACTATAAAAATGGAAAATACCTTTTTCTTCCCATACTTATCAGCCAAACGCCCAACAATGGGTGATGTGAAAAAAGTAAACAAACCCCCGATAAAATAAATCAGTGTTACCTGATCCTTACTGAACCCAACATTATCTTCCATGTAGCGTGCATACGTAGGTACTATACAAAAGTGTCCGAGCATCAGGCCGACCATCAACGTAAGTGCAATAAAGTGATTGCGGTCAACCAGAATTTCTTTGAGAATAGTCGCAAAATCAGGCCGGTCGGATTTCTCTTGTATATGCGATTTTACATTGGGCACGTATTTCCAAATTAATGGGGAGATAACTAACCCCACCAGTACCAGAAATAAAAAAGGCGCATGCCAATCGGTAAGCGTTGCCAGATAAAGACCCAGTGGCACCCCAGCAATTGAAGCCATAGAGAAGCCGGTAGTGATAATGCCCATAGCCGCTCCTCTTCGTTCAATTGGAATCACATCTGCTGCAATAGCCATTACAATCGACCCCAGCAGGCCACCGAAAATACCAGTAACAATACGGGCAGCCAATAGCAAATAATAACCTTGCGCCACACCACAAAGTAAAGTGCCCAATAAAAAGCCGGCAAAAACTATTTGCAAAGTGGTTTTACGGTCGAACCTATCAATTATAAGCGCTGCCGTATAACCTGATAAACCTGCACTCAGCGTGTAAGAGGCCACTAAAATAGAAAATTGAAAATGTGTGATATGGTACAATGTGGTGAGGTAAGTTTCCAGTGGCATCATCACCATAAAATCAACAATGTTGGTGAAGTTGATTGCAGCCAGGGTAAAAAGCAGAAAGCGTTCGTTTTTGAGCATAAAAGGCTGCAAATAACGATTTCTTAGAGTGAAGAATCAAGTTTTAGTTCAGGATTCAATGTATGAAACTGTAAAATGTTATTTCTCCAGCTACCAATGCCTGTATTTATTTCTGCTTTCAGGTCATTTAATATCTGGTACAGGCCAAAGAAAGTTCTGTTGATGTACAAAGTATGCTGAGAACCTCGCCCCTGTTTACTGTTTTTAAATTCACTAAGGCTGCTTATTTCTTCTCCCAACCGATGTATTTCGGTAATAAAAGCAGCATCGCTAAAATCAAATGTAGCTGTTTGAAAAGGTCGCGAAGTGAGGCGTGACATACGCATAAAAAAGTCCAGAAAAAGCTGTTTATCCTGCGCACTGTCTTGGTCATAAATCACCTCCAGTGATTTGGATATTTGCTCTACCAATGCCTCATTGCTTTGTACTTCCGGGAGGGTAAGTGCAAAATACGTGTAATAAATATCTTCGGGAATTTCTTTTACACAACCAAAATCAATAATACCCAATGTTCCGTCTTCCTCCATCAGAAAATTACCGGGATGAGGGTCGGCATGAACTGCTTTTAAATGATGAATCTGCAAATCATAAAAATCCCACATGGCTTGCCCTATGCGATTTCTCACCTCCTGCGAGGGATTGGTTTTCAAAAACTCATTCAGATGTAAGCCGGGCATCCAATCCATAGTGAGTACTTTTTTACCTGAATACTCCGGGTAATACACCGGAAAACGGGTAAACGGAATAGAAGAACATACTTGGGAAATGTGTAACGAACGTTGCAGTTCCAACTCATAGTCCGTTTCTTCGAGCAGTTTTGATTCCACCTCGCGAATGTACTTGTCCATTTCCCGCTCGCTCATGCCCACCATACGCAGTGCAATAGGCTTTACCAGTTTTAAATCACTTTTGATACTCTCTGCCACACCAGGATACTGGATTTTTACCGCCAGTACCTTTCCGTTTTTCTCTGCACGGTGTACCTGCCCTATAGAAGCCGCGTTAACTGAATTCATCTTAAAAGTGTCAAACATTTCTGACGGACTTTTGCTGAACTCTTTTTGAAAGGTGCGTACAATTAATGGTCCTGATAAAGGCGGAGCCTGGTATTGTGCCATTTGAAATTTTTGCTGGTAGGCTTTGGGCAACAGGTTGCGGTCCATGCTCAGCATTTGTGCTACCTTGAGTGCACTGCCCTTGAGTTCACTTAACGTATCATATACATCGGCTGCATTGTTCTCATGCAACTCCGTTCTGTCCATTTCAGGATGCACCGCTTTTTTAGCATAATGCTTCATGTAATTGCCGCCAATTTTGGCTCCTGTGGCAATAAACTTTACTGCCCGTTGCACTTTGCTACTGGGTATGCTCTCCTGTTCTTTCATTTACATGGATTTGTTGTGGTACAAAAATTTAGCAAACTCCATAGCGGTATCAATGGCGCTACGACTCATTAAATCAAAAGCCAGGTTCACTGATTTTTCAATGGCCTCATCGGTTTTCTCAAATCCTTTGCTATTGTCGCGCAGCCAAAAATGCAGGATGAACAATACCTGTGCCCACAAAGACTCCCCATACTTACCGGCAATGTATTTGCGCTCGCTGATTTCACCTTTTTCTATTCCCTCCTGAACCAGTTGATTGGCATAGGCCACAAAAGCAGGGCGCACCTCCGTCATAAAAGTGGGTGTAATGGCGGGGTGTTTATGGCTCTGTTGTAAAAACTGAATAAAGCTGCGGTGCTCTTTCAACTTTTCAATCCACGTGTAAAAAAAGGAGAGTAACTTTTCACGCACAGAGTAAGTGGCATATACTTCCTGCTCCTGTGTTTTTTGTAAGGTACTGCTGAAGAGCTCCAGCATAATTTCACTTTCTACAGCAGAAAAGCTGCTGAAATGTTCGTAAAACTCTCCCTCAGTAAGATTAACTGATTTGGCAAACTGATAAACCGACTTGGGGCGCTCATGGTGCTCCAACACATAATTGATGTAGGGTTGCAGAATTTTTGTGTTCATGCAGATAAAAACAGTTTCACGTGCTGTTTGTTTCAAAGTTGTATTATTGTTTTTCAATGTTTGTTAAAGCGCTCATTTTTCTGCTCACGTTTGCCGGCATGGAACTATTCTCCTGGGTGGTGCATAAATACTTGTTCCACGGGCCACTCTGGTTCATTCACAAAACGCACCATCAGCCGCAAAAAACTTTTTTCGAGTGGAATGACTTGTTCTCTTTGTCCTTTGCACTCACGGCTATGTGGTTGATGTGGCAAGGACAAACTGATTTAGATTACCGGTTCTGGATGGGCTGTGGCATCACTGCTTACGGACTGGTTTATTTCATCATTCACGATGTGTTTGTTCACCAGCGCACACGCGCATTAAAGAGTAACAATCCTTATTTAATCCGGCTGCGCAAAGCGCATAAAATTCACCATAAGTCTTTACACAAAACCCCTTCCGAGTCATTCGGATTGTTGTGGACGGATAGAAAACATAAAAACAAACACCTGATATAGGTCATTTTTTAGTTCAGCTTACGGTGTTACCTTTACCTCTCAAGTAACAAGTATGGATCAACGTATAACCAAACTACTGTACATGGCCGTAGGACTGGCTTCCACCAGCGAAAAGGTGCGGGCTATGTTGCGCAAAATGGATGTGGAAGGACAGCTTACTGAAGAAGAAGGCAAACGTATTGTAGATGAATTGCTGAACAGCGGTAAAGAGCAGGCCAACGAACTGAAAAATGAAGTGCGCGATAATCTGCTCAGCCTGATGCGTGAAATGCAAACACCTACCATGAACGATGTAGAAAAACTGCACCAGCGTATTGCTGAACTTGAAGCCAGACTGAAAGAAAAAGAAGGGAACGGATGAAGCTGAAAAACCTTAAACGCTACCGCAAAGTACTGAGTGTACTTATCAAGCACGGGTTGGATGATTTGCTGGCTCACTCATCCATGCGCAACATGATTCCGAATTTTATGCTGCACAAACGTTTGCAGGGAGAGATAAACAAAATCTCCTACTCACGTTATGAGCGTATACGTATGGCCTTGGAAGAACTGGGTCCTACGTTTGTAAAGTTCGGACAAATATTAAGCAACCGACCCGATTTATTACCCCGTGAACTGATTGATGAACTGGAAAAATTACAGGATGCTGTACCCAGTTTCTCCTTTGTTGATTTAAAAAATATTGTAGAGGCTGATCTAGGAAAACCCATCAACACCATGTATGCCTCATTTGATGAGCAGCCGCTGGCCTCAGCCTCTATAGCACAGGTGCACCGCGCTACCTTATACACCGGTGAGCAGGTGGTGGTAAAAGTACAACGACCCGATATAGCCGAAGTTATTGAAACAGATTTGGAGATACTGAGCGAACTGGCCGAAATAGCTGAACACAACTTTGAACAACTGGCCCGTTACGAACCTGTGGAGCTGGTGAAATCGCTCAAAAAATCCATGACCCGCGAACTCAATTTTTTACTGGAAGCCAACAACATGAACCGCTTCACTAAAATGTTTGAGAACGAACCCGGTGTACATATTCCTGTTATCTACACCTTCCTTAGCAGTCGCAGGGTAATTACCATGGAATACATTGACGGTATAAAAGTAAATAACCTTACCCTGCTCAAACAACAAAACGTAAACCTGCATGAGCTGGCTAAAAAGGGATTATACCTGTACTTCGAACAAATTTTCCGTCACGGATTTTTTCATGCCGACCCTCACCCCGGTAACGTGCTGGTAGACAAACAAGGCCGGATAGCACTCATTGACTTTGGCATGACGGGCACACTGAACCGCAACGACAAAAATGCCTTTCGCGATTTTATTGTAGCGCTTACCAAAGGCGACTTGTCATTATTGGTAGAAGCCATTGAGCACCTCACCAAAAACAAAAACATAGAAAACAAAGAAGAACTGATTTATGACATCAACATGCTGTTGGATGAATTTCCGCCCAGCACTATTGATGAACGCAACATGGCAGAGGTAGTAAACAGTTTGCAACATATTATATACAAACACCGGCTTAGTTTCCCCAATGATTTTTTCCTGTTGCTGCGCACGTTGGTGATACTGGATGGTGTGAGTCGCATATTGGAACCCTCGTTTAATACCCTTAAATACATCAGGCAAAACTCGCTCAACCTCATTCAGGAAAGCCTGAAACCAAAAGCCATACTGATGACGGTATTACACACCGCATTAGATGCCTGGGACTTTATAAAAGTACTACCGGGAGATTTGAAAAAAATAATAGACCGCATTAAAGAAGGTAAAATAATAATTGAAGTAAAGGGCCTGCAACCCATGCTGCACATGCTGGATGTGGTAAGCAACCGGCTGGCCTCTGCTATTATACTGGCGGCTTTGATTATGGGTTCATCCCTCATTATACATTCACGCATTCCACCCCTGTGGAACAATATTCCCGTTATAGGGTTGGTAGGCATTATCGTCTCCGGAATATTTGGTTTGGTTATGCTGATCTCCATTTTCAGAAAAGGAAAATATTAATTTAACAACAAGCATATGAACACAAATTTTGAAGAACAACTCAACCGCTGGATGCGGGATTGGAATACCAAACTCGAACGGATTCGCCTGAATATTTCGTTGGGAAAACTGGATGCTACAGAAGCTTTTGAAGAACAAAAAGACCAATTACGTGATCATTTAGCTGAATGGAAAAGTAAAGCTGATGAAGTGATGGCAGCCACACAGGAAAATGCAGATGCCGTAAAAAAAGCATACGAAAACCTGATGCTGCAACTGAGTTTAGGCAAAGCTGAAGCCGTTGATACATTTGTTGAACAACGCCAAAAAATTGAACTGGCCTTGCAGGATGTTTACGAAAAAAGCAAACAGGCCTACGGAAAATCTGATGAACTTCGCGAAGCATTTAACAACAACGCACAGGCATTTAAAACGAATTTGGAGATTGTACAACTGCAATATGCCTTGGGTAAAATGGAGGCACGTGATGAGGCGGAAAAAATAAATAAACTGTTGCACGAAAAAATGAATACTTTGCAACAGGAGTACAACGAAAATTACAAACAAGACGTTGATGCCTGGGCAAAACAAATGCAGGAAAAATACACCAAAGTAAAAAGCTGGATAACTGAATTCAGGCAAAAATAAAAGATGAATAAAATTGCTTTAGCCGTTCATGGCGGTGCGGGAACTATTCTGCGCAGCTTAATGAACCCCGAAAAAGAAAAACTATACCAACAAGGATTACAAGAAGCACTTACAGCAGGTTATGCTGTTCTTGAAAAAGGAGGCAATAGTATAGATGCCGTTCAAGCAGCCGTAGTAAGTTTAGAAAATTACCCGCTGTTTAATGCCGGTCGGGGCGCTGTTTACACCAACAAAGGCACACATGAAATGGATGCCAGCATTATGGATGGCAAAACACTGGAAGCAGGTGCGGTGAGCGGTATAAGTAATGTGCAAAATCCGGTGCAACTGGCACGGCTGATTAAAGAAAAATCAGGACACGTATTTTTATGCGGTAAGGATGCCGAGCAATTTGCACAACTGGAAAATCTCCCCTTTCAGCCCAATGAGTATTTCCATACTGCCGAACGTTTTCAGCAATGGATTGAGCTCAAGGACACAGAAAGCTATAAACTGGATCACACCGATGGATCTGATCAAAAAAAATTCAGCACCGTGGGTGCAGTGGCCATTGATGCACAAGGTAACCTGGCAGCAGCAACCTCCACCGGTGGCATGACCAACAAGCGATTCGGTCGTATTGGCGATACACCCATCATAGGTGCCGGCACCTATGCCAACAACAACACCTGCGCCATCAGCTGTACAGGACATGGGGAGTATTTTATCAGAGCCGTAGTAGCGTATGATGTAAGCTGCTTAATGGAATACAAAGGACTCAGTTTAAAAGAAGCTTGCGATTATGTAGTAAAAGATAAACTGGTAAAAATGGGTGGTGAAGGCGGACTGATTGCCATTGACAAATACGGCAATATCGAACTGCCTTTTAACTCGGATGGTATGTACCGCGGTTGGATAAAAAATGGTCAAAGTGAAATACGTATTTACGAAGATTGATTAGCTGAGGACTGCCACTGATTGCACAGATAAACACAAATTAAATCAATTTAACGGAAGACGTTTCATTAAACATTAAGAATTAAGCATTCAAAATTCTTTGTTGCCGCTAATTACGCTGATTCACGCAGATTAAATTACATACAACGAAAGACGTTTCATTAAACATTAAGAATTAAGAATTCAACATTTAGCGAAGCGTTTCTTGCCACTGATTGCACAGATTAGCAAAAATTAATTCAGAAAGGTGATTCCCACATAAACACGTACACACATAAACACCCAAAAAAGCCCTCATTAAACATTAAGAATTAAGCATTCAAAATTAAGCGAAGCGCAGGACTGCCACAGATTGCACTGATTAGCACAAATTAATTCAGAAAGGTAGCTCCCTCATAAACACTTAAACACGTACACACATAAACACCCAAAAAATCCTTTCATTAAGAATTAAGAATTCAAAATTAAGAATTAAAGCGCAGCGCTAATGCGTCATCACTTCTCCTACCCTTGGAAGAAACTTGCGTTCTTTGAGCAGGTAACCGTTGCCTCTTACTAAAATGTTTACCTTCAGGTTTTCAAGTGCAATGGGTTCGCCTATGCTTACGTCTGTAATGTTGGTGTGTTTGATGTCTTTCCCGTCAACAATAACCACGGCACCGCTGCCTACCACTTCTAAGTGATTTCCTTCAGTAATGATTACTCCCGTGTCTTCACCCAGGCCAATGCCTGTGCATTGCGGGTTGCTGGCTACGGCTTGTGCCAAACGATTAAAACGGCCGCGCTTATCAAAGTGTGAATCGATAATTACGTTGCCCACAAAAGCTAAGCCTGTAGTAATTTTTACTTCGCCTTTTAAGTGTGCCAAATCACTTTTACCCTGATAAATCATAGTATTGCTCATGGCCATAGCGCCTGCACTAGTACCTGCTATCACAAAATTTTCTTCGTGTATCAAACGCTCGTGCAGTATCTCGTAAATTTCTGTACCGCCAAAAATACTGGTTAAACGTAACTGGTCTCCACCGCTGAACATAACGCCATCCGCAGCTTTAATGCGATCTACGTATTCCTGCTTCATAGCATCCTCACGGTTGCGAATGTCCATTATGCCTACATTGGTACAACCAATTTTACCAAAAGCACCCAGGTAATTTTCGCCTACTTCAAGGGGTATGGATGAGGCGGTAGTTACCACCTCAATGCGTTTCTCTGTTCCGCCTGTTTCATTCACAATGCGTTTTAAGATACCCAGTTCAAAAAAATTGAGACGGTTGCGTTGTACAAAACCCTCCTCCAAATCTGTTCCTTTATCCTCCGCTCCGCCTATGGAGATGAGCTTTCCTTTTGGTATTTCCAATGTGTGATATTTATGTTAACAGTATGCAAAGATAAAACCCTCCCCCACAACCCCAAGAGAATTAGTCCACAACGGTGGATAGTGTCAATTGCTGACTATCAACCCACAGCAGCAAACCAACATCCATTTGAAGCACAAACAGACACTGATTACACAGATTAAATGACATTTAACGGAAGACGCTTCATTAAACATTAAAAATTCTTTGGTGCCGCTAATTGCGCTGATTAACGCAGATTTAATTACTTAAACACTCAGGTCCTTCATTAAACATTAAGAATTCAAAAATATTTCCTGCCACTGATTCCACAGATTAACACAAATTATTAAGAGGTCCTACACACCAAAACACATACACACTTAAACACTCAGGTCCTTCATTAAACATTAAGAATTCACCATTAAGCCAAGCGTTCCTGCCACAGATTTCACAGATTATCACAAATTATTAAGAGGTCCTACACACATAAACACCAAAACACATACACACTTAAACACTCAGGTCCTTCATTAAACATTAAGAATTCACCATTAAGCAAAGCGTCTCTGCCACTGATTCCACAGATTAACACAAATTAATAAGAGGTCCTACACACATAAACACCAAAACACGTACACACTTAAACACACAGATCCTTCATTAAACATTAAGAATTCAAAATTCAACATTATTTCCTGCCACTGATTCCACAGATTAACACAAATTTTAAGAGGTCTTACATACATAAACACCCAAACACATACACACTTAAACACTCAGGTCCTTCATTAAACATTAAAAATTAAGCATTCAACATTAAGCTCCCCATAAACACCCAAACACGTACACACTTAAACACTCCAAAAAAAAATTACACATTAAAAATTAAAAATTCTTGGCAGATGTTTTTCCTTACTGTATCTTGTACTTTCGGAAGTATGCCACTTTCGCTTAAAAATAAATCAAACTTAATCACATGAAGATACTTGACATCAAAGTAATGCGCGGACCAAATTACTGGAGCATACGCAGACATAAACTCATACAAATGCGCCTCGACCTGCAGGAAATGGAAGAGCGCCCCACCAATAAAATTGACGGTTTTGGCGAACGTTTGGAAAAAATGTTCCCTACCATGTTCAGTCACCGCTGTAGTGAAGGAGTGGCCGGTGGATTTTTTAAACGCGTAAAAGACGGCACCTGGATGGGCCACGTAATTGAACACATTGCTTTGGAAATGCAAACCCTCGCAGGCATGAACTGCGGTTTCGGGCGTACACGTAGTACCGGCAAACACGGAGTATACAACGTGGTGTTTGATTACATGGAAGAAAAAGCCGGTTCTTATGCCGCTAAAGCTGCCGTACGTGTGGCCGAGGCTTTGATTGCCGGTGAAGAATATGATTTAGCTAACGACATACAACTGCTGCGTGAAATACGGGAAGATGAACGTTTGGGCCCCAGCACGGGCAGCATAGTGGATGAAGCCATTGCCCGCGGTATTCCTTACATCCGTTTAAATAAAAGTTCATTGGTGCAATTGGGTTACGGTTTGAATCAAAAACGTATTCGTGCCACCATTGCCAGCACCACCGGCAGCATTGCGGTTGACATTGCCTGCAATAAAGAAGAAACAAAAAACTTACTGGAAGCCGCAGAAATACCTGTACCCAAAGGCCGCATTGTGTATACTGAAGAAGGTCTGCAAGCCGCCATTGAAAGCGTTAAATATCCTTTAGTAACCAAACCCGTTGACGGCAATCATGGCAAAGGTGCCACCACCAACATCACCAATTGGGAAGATGCCGTGCGCGGTATGGAAGCTGCGAAAAAATATTCCCGCGGTGTAATTGTAGAACGCTACATTGTAGGGGAAGACCACCGTGTGTTGGTGATCAACTACAAGTTTGTGGCTGCTGCCATACGCAAGCCTGCGGCTGTAACCGGTGATGGTAAACTAAGCATACAACAACTGATAGATAAAACTAACGAGGACCCGCGCAGAGGTTACGGTCATGAAAAAACATTAACCTCCATTAAGGTAGATGAATTTACCCTCGATATACTCGCTAAAAAGAACCTTACGCTGGATAGTGTATTGCCCAAAGGCGAAGAGTTGTTCTTAAAACCTACAGCCAATCTTTCTACCGGTGGAACTGCCACAGATGTGACCGACATGGTACACCCCGATAACATTTTTATGTGCGAACGCATTGCCCGCATTATAGGATTAGATATTTGCGGCATTGACATTATGGCGCCTGATTTAACCGTGCCTGTAAATGAAAACGGTGGAGCCATACTGGAAGTAAATGCTGCACCGGGTTTCCGTATGCACATTGACCCGGCTGAAGGTTTGCCCCGCAACGTGGCCGAGCCCGTTATTGATATGCTGTACCCTCCCGGCAGCAGCGCACGCATTCCTATTATTGCGGTAACAGGCACCAACGGTAAAACCACTACTACCCGCCTGATGGCACACATTATGAAAACCGTAGGTTTCAAAGTAGGCTTTACTACTACCGATGGCGTGTACATACAAAACCGTTTAATGATGCGCGGTGATTGTACCGGCCCTGTGAGTGCCGAGTTTGTGCTCAAAGATCCTACAGTTGATTTTGCCGTACTGGAATGTGCCCGTGGCGGAATTTTACGCTCGGGTTTAGGTTTTCACAACTGCGATATGGCCATTGTAACCAACGTGGCCGAGGACCATTTGGGCCTGCAGGATATTGACACCATTGAACAACTGGCCCGCGTTAAGGGTGTAGTGCCCGAGAGTGTGTTGCCCGGTGGATATGCCATACTGAATGCCGATAACAAATGGACCGTAGCCATGGCCAAAGAATTAAAATGCAAAGTGGCCTGGTTCTCTATGGATGAAAAAAATCCTGTGATACAAAAGCACATGAAAAAAGGCGGACTCGCGGCCATATACGAGGACCACTACGTAACCATTTGCAAAGGCACCTGGAAAATACGCGTGGAAAAAGCTGCTAACATACCGCTTACTTATGGTGGTCGTGCGGCTTACAACATTGCCAACGTATTGCCCACCGTGCTGGCTGCCTTTATACAAAACATACGCATTGAAGATTTGCGCATAGCCCTGCAAACCTTTATACCCGGCCCGGCACAAACACCGGGACGCATGAACATTTTCCGTTTCAGGCACTTTGAAGTGATGGTAGATTATGCCCACAACAGCGCGGGCTTTGAAGCCATTGCCGATTTGTTGAGTAAGGTAGATGCCAAACCTAAAATAGGCATTATTGCCGGTGTGGGTGATCGCAGGGACGAGGACACCATTAACCTGGGCAAACTGGCCGCAAGTATGTTTGATGAAATTGTGGTGCGGCAAGACCGCAACCTGCGCGGCAAAACCGAGGATGAAATTGTGGCCCTGCTCACCAAAGGCATTGCTGAGGTAGATGCTACTAAAAAAGTAACGGTCATTAAAAAAGAAACCGAAGCCATTGACTATGCCATTAAACATGCGGTAAAAGGCAGCTTTATTACCATTTGCAGCGATGTGGTACCCGATGCCTTAGACCAGATTATGCGCCTGAAAGAACAGGAAGATGAAGGTCTGGTGGAGTTTGGAAGTGCAGGGGTGGCAAGTACTTAGAATTACTTACGCGAAAACTCAGCATAAGAAAGTATGTTACTAATATTAAGTATATTTAATTTTGAATTTGGAGACAAATATTTCTCCGAGACTGCAAGTTCTGATGACTTCTTATTACTCTTGTATAAAGCATTTATTGCTTCAATTCCTGCGCTTGTAGTCTTCTTTTTAGGGTATATTTTCACTAAAATTAAAGAATCAAGAAAAGAACAAAAAGGATACAGACTAATTATTCAAAATGTATATGCTCATTTCATTAAAATAGAAGAAGCTCTCCCTAAAATAATAGCAAACTTTAATGAGTACATAAAAGCTAAAAAGGTAGACATATTAGAAGAGAGCCCATTCCCTTGGATTATTTTGCCAGACTTAGAAAGGGTCTCAAAATTACCAGTTGATAAAACCTTTGAGGCTTTCAAAGAAATAAAAATAAAATCGCCATTTGACGGTATAAAAACGTTTAGAGATAGTTTTAATTGTGCTTCTTTTTTAACTACAACATTTCAAAAAATTGATTTAATTCATAAGGAATTATCGGAAGAACGTTATTTACTTTCTATTGAATTCAAGGCCCTTGTTGGTGAAATAAGAACTAAAATAGCAGACCAATCAAGGTCGAACCCTGACAAAACTATTAGAGACGAACTAGACAAAAACTTAATTGCTTATTTAGAAAAAATTGATGACGATAAGCCCTTACCTCTAGTATATCACAAAAAAGAGCTGATAGAACGTTTTATACATCTTTGTTTGCACTTATACAAGACAACAAACGATGGTAATATACGTGATATTCTTGACTTACTTAAAAAAGCAACCAATCTCCTCGAAGACGTTAGATTTAAAAATAATGAAGAAATTGAAGCCATTTCTTCATTGGCAGAAAATCTAAACTACACTACTGAAATACTTAGAAAAGCAAACTTATCAGTAAGAACTACTGGAATTATTTAATCTCCGCCACTAAACGAAGCCTGTTAAAAAACCTTAGTCAATGGCTACAATAAGTACAGGTTATATTAACCGATGAATAGTTTTTAGTAAAACACCCGATAATAAAAGACAGTTTAAATGACCGATTTAAAACCTGCAATTGAATTCCTTTCTGTCTCATGCTCACACCTAGAGGCATCAAAACTATTAAACGAAAATAAATTTTATCCGCAATCTATTTACTTCCTTCAACAAAGTGTAGAGATGGCTTCTAAGTCTTATTCACTTTTTTCAAATGATTTAAAAGAAGAAGAATTAAAAACCAAAATAAACCATAAGTCTCAAACTGCATTCAAACGAATTTATCAAAACTCCCATAATGCGTTTAAGGAGGAGTGGGAAAATATCCAAAAGAAGTTTCCTAATATAGATATTGAAAAACTTGAGTTCTACGAGTACATTCAGACAACTCTTAAGGCTGGGGAAAATTTAGATGAGCATTTCGAATCCGAAAATAAAAATTATGACAATCTTTCTGAATCACTGCTTGAACTTGAGAACATTATCCAGGAGGTAACCAAAGAAGAAACTTTATCCTTACTCGAAAATATTGACGAAGTTGAATTAAAGAAAGTGTTTGAAAAGATTAGGAACTTCATAACTCAGTTTACGAATGAAACAATTTCTAAAGAGCTGATCCAGGAATTAGAAAAAATTCCACTAAATGTTTTTAAAGGCCACATACGTTCTGTCTACGCCATAGTATCTTTTAACTTTGTGGCATCTACAATACTTTTAAAGCTCTCAAATCATTTATCTCATTTAAATTTTAGTACAAGATATCCAAATACGAAATTAAAACATAACCCTATTTTGACCTTTAATTCCAATCATCCTTTAGTAACTTCTTTTGGGAGAATCTATAAATTAATTGGGCAAGCGCAGTATTGTTTAGGGAACATTTATGAAATTAGTAATCCTTAATCCCACAGTGGCGCGCGTTTATTCATTTCGTTCATGAGATCGCTTCGCTAAGTTGTAACGCGTGTCTCGAAAATCCACCCCAGGCTATCCTGAGTTTGCAACTCAGGATTCTTCCAAGTTACTTTCCATAAATTCCCTCCGCTATCCTGAGTTTGCAACTCAGGATTCTTTCTCCTCTGCTATCCTGAGTTTGCAACTCAGGATTCTTCCAAGTTGCTTTCCATAAATTCCATTTTCTTATAGTTTTGCATAAATGAGCAAAGAAGACGGTTACAAAATAAGAAACAAAGAAGGCATTCATTTTATAACATTTGCCGTTGTGGGTTGGGTTGATGTATTCTCCAGAAAAGAATACGTAGATATACTACTTAACAGCATACAGTATTGCCAACAGCAAAAAGGATTGTTAGTACATGCCTGGTGTGTGATGACCAACCATGTTCATTTGGTAGTTTCAGCCAAACAAAATAATACAAGTGATGTACTGCGAGACTTTAAAAAGTTCACCAGCAAACAAATCATTCAGGCTATAACAAATAATCCGCAGGAGAGCAGAAAAGAATGGATGCTGAATATTTTCAAAGAAAATGGTGAAAGCAATTCACGAAACAGTGAGTTTCAGTTCTGGCAACAAAACAACCAACCCAAAGAACTATTCAGCAATGAGTTTACCATGCAAAAACTTGACTATATACACAGCAATCCGGTTACAGCAGGTATTGTTGAATATCCTGAACATTACCTGTACAGCAGCGCGAAAGATTACAGAGGAGAAGCCGGTTTGATAGCGGTAGAATTATTGGACTGAGGTAAATTTTGAGTTACGTGAGACTCCTGAGTTGCAAACTCAGGAGAGCAGAGGTAACTTTGCGAGATGATTTAATAAAAATTGCCTACACAAAAAGACATCATTTATTCATATCAGCCTACTACCTTTCTTCATCGAAAAAAAGGAGAATTAATCATAGCGTCCGTTGTTGTGGCGGTCTTACTAATCTCGTTTATAAATTTAGAAACCATACTTATCACAGGTAGCTTTCTTTTGCTGTTGGCAGATGAGGTATTTAGAAGTTTTTATTATGGCTGGGAAATACAAACAAATCAGGTCATCTTAAAACGGATACTTCTTTGGGGTAAGTTTCAACAGATTGCACTACCTTTTCAGGATATTCAGGGCATTATATACCATCAAGGGTTCAGACACACCCCTCCACACATTTTCATTAAAACAGCGAATAAAAAACATATTCTATTCTTGCCGTATGATATATTTAAATTTGCCCCTACCCTATTGTATCTTAAAAAGCAGCATATCCGTGTTTCTTTATACGAATTCGACCATGAGATACAACTTTTCTTAGATGAAAGAATAGATGAAATACCCATGACAAACGAAACTGTTGTAAAGAAGTAATCCTTAAAGTTGGAAGACATTTCAAAGAACGCGCAAGCCGTATATTGCATTCACACCTAAAAATAGTATTTTGCTTTGATGAAACCACACACTATACACAGGTACCTGCTTTGCCTGCTTTATTTAACTATTGCTCATATTGCCATAGGACAAAATAATTACATCTCCGTTGACCCGATAAAACCGGTAACAAAATTTTTTGATCTTTATCCGTCTTATGCAAAAATGCGCTACTCTGTGGGATATGAGCGATTGCTAAAAAACAGTTTCTCAGCCGCGGCCTTGCTCAATTTAGGCCAAATCGGAGGTACAGGAATAACAGAATCATCCTTTGGAGAAGAGATAAGTATTTTCTCTGGCATGCGCTTAATTTTGCAAGGACGCTTCTATACAGCAGGAAAAAATTCCGAACGCTTTGGGAAAGGCAGTGGCTTCTTTCTGGGTCCGTACGCGGGGTTTATGACCGGCAAAGAAATAGTCTATTCGTCTATATCGGGTAAAAAAGAAATAAAAGGACATGTAATCGGGTTCGGGGCACATGGCGGCTATAAATTCCTGATCAAAAACCGCATTTCCATTGAACCTCAACTTGGATTTCCGTTGGTAAGCACTTACAATGGATTTAACCCAAAATACAAGGATAATTTTTTAACAGCAACCAACCTGTGGATAGGCAATCTGAATGTTGGGTACTATTTCTGATTATATCTCCCAGACTGGCGCGCGTTTGTAACGCGTGTCTCGAATATCCACAAACTAAGCACAGGTTTCTAAGCCAGTTTTAAAACCAGAAAAACATCACTAGGTTTGCCATTAATTAAGCTCGCAATGTCTCAACACGTCACATACAGAAAATTCACTCAGGAAGAGGAAGCTGCCCGCTTCATTGAACTACTGCAAGCAGAAGGAATTGATTATAGTATTGATGACAACCACCGCAACCTTGATGAAACACTTTATGGTGAACAGCCTTTACCACTCATCCTTGTTAAAGTGGCCCCTGAAAATTTCAACAGATTAAACCAACTGCTGCAATCACGTGCTGAAGAAGAACTCAAAAATGTCCCCTCCGACCATTACCTCTACAGCTTCGACAAAGATGAGCTTACGGATGTACTACTTAACAGCGAACAATGGAGCGAGCTTGATGTAAAACTGGCACAACAGCTTTTACAAAAGCAGGGCATGTCGGTTACTGATGATACAATAAAGCTTTTAAAGCAGCAGCAAATACAACATCTCAGACAAAAAGAAACAGCCAGTCGTTTATTGTTGTCGTTTGCTTACATGAGTGCCATATTAGGCGGACTTTTGGGGATGTTTATTGGCATCTATTTATGGCGAAGCAAACGTACCTTGAGCAATGGGGAAAGGTTATTTGTGTACCGCGATGAAGACCGAAGAAATGGATTAATTATTACAATTCTCGGCTTCATCATTCTCATAATTGTGACAATACTTCAAAATAGAGTTTCGCATTACTAAGTCAACTTAAAGACGCCATTCCTGGAGCATTTATAACAGCACGCAAGAGTAGCCATGTCTTTATAAAAGTCCAGCGTAGCTACATGCTGGGCTTAGAAAAAGGGAGGTTGAAACTTACAATTATTGTTGACAGTATTGTAAATTCGTGTTATGACTTACAAATACATCTACTGTTTAGTATTCTTGTTCATAATAAATTCAGGCTGTTATAAACAGGCACTATCTGATAACTCCTCAACTACAACCGAAACTCCGTATGTTAACGAGATAAAAAACAATGAAGAATTAAAAACGCTAGCAGGAAAACCATTAAGCAGCAAATTCAGCAGCGTACTGTCAGTAAAAATTGTGTATGAACTGGCATCAAAGCGTCTTTATTTTATTAACTCAAAAAAATATGTTTTTCATTATGGCTTCTGCAATGAAGTACTGGGTTATCAAAATGATCTGGTCACCTTCAACTCAAATAATTATCAAGACAATGTTAAGCAGGAGTATTACCTCAGTTGCCTGAATTATTATGCACAGTCTGGAATTTATGCCTTAGAGTTTACAAGTAATACTTCTATAAAACCTGAACAAATAAGGACTCTATACAATGAAGTAGCATCAAGAAGCTACATTAAAGATTCTTTACGTTTGTTAATTAACTCAGATTATATTAATGATTTGTTTACTGAAGGCAAAATAACTGTCCCCACCATATCACCTGATGCTATATACAAGGAACAGTCTTTTCAATCTCTGTATACAGGAGCTACAGTTGGCCGGTTAAGAATGGTAAGCAACCTGAACAGCAACATAAAATTAAACTCTAACGACATTGTAATTATTAAAGGAACCCCTGTTCAACTTCCAAATTGCAAAGCTATTATTAGTGATGCTATTCAAACACCACTTTCACATATTAATATCCTATGCAGAAACAGAGGTATTCCCGCTGCTGCCTACACCCGTGTATGGAATGACAGTCGGTTCCTCTCATTAAAAGACAAAATGGTGAGTTTAGTTATTACGAATGATAGCATAATCATTCGTGAAGCGAATGAAAAAGAAAAAGCAAAGCTACTAAAAACAAGCACACTCGGGGAAGATATCACGCTACTGGCAGACTTAAATATAAAAACTATTCTTCCACTTCATTCAATAAAAGAGCACCATTACGGAGCAATAGGAAACAAATCAATCGGAATGTCCATCCTATACCAAATTCAGCAAAAGAATAAAACCCTCTTCGAAGTGCCGGAAGGAGGTTTTGCAATACCTTTCTATTTTTACAACAATCACATAGAAAAAAAGCCTGTTGCTCAACTCATTTACAACCTGCTGCATGCACAGGTTTATAAGGAAAACAGGGATAGTATTAAGGCGCAGCTAAAGCGAATACGAAAAGCAATTACCAAAGAGCCTTTGGATAAACAACTACTGGCAGCAGTAACTACCCGAATAGAACAAAACAACATTGGTATGAGTTATCGCTTTCGCAGCAGCAGTAATGCAGAAGATATGTTTGGTTTTAGCGGGGCAGGCTTATATACAAGCAAAACAGGGATTGTAGATAATACACAAAAAACGATTGAAAAAGCAATTAAAAAAGTGTGGGCGAGCGCATGGAACGAAGCTGCATTTTTCGAACGTGAAAATTATAATATATCCCATACTAATATGATGATGGGTGTTTTGGTGCATAGAAACTTTCCCGATGAAATACTGAACGGTGTGGCTATAACTCGCAATCTATATCGCAATAATTATCCGGGCTTTACTATAAATGCGCAAAAGGGTAACATAAGTGTAGTTTCCCCTCCGGATAGCATAGTATGTGAACAACTGATATGTATGAATTCACGTTCAGTGCAACCTTCTACTGATAATGTTACTGTAGAATACATTACATTCAGCAACTTGAATAAAAACAGAACATTATTTACTAAGGAACAGGTAACACAATTATACAATGCTCTGTCAGTGATAGAAGAATATTATTATTTCAGCATAGATAGTCATGGTGCGTACGGTTTGGAAGAGTTTGCCTTGGACATAGAGTTTAAATTTGATTCAAATAAAAAATTGTACATTAAACAAGCAAGGCCGTTTTATTAGATTAGTTTATAATAAATAAAACAGCAAAAAAAACGAATACCCCCCGCCATCCTGATTATAACTATTGCTGTCAGGTAAGAATAATAAAGGAGAACAGATTCAACTTAGCGAAGCAATCTCATGAACGCAGTGAATAAACTCAGGAGAGCAGATGAGTACATGAAAAGTAAGATTTGTAATGTTAGATTTTAACAAGTAACTTAGCTGTATCATTAGTATTGAAACAACATCTTTTCTCTAAATATTAATACCTGTTATGAGAAACGCCTTATTTATCTCTATACTCTTTATAGTACTGAATGTACAGGCACAAACATGGCAGTTGTTTCCCTACCTTCAGCAAAACCACTACCAGAGCAATAAATCAGATTATGGTATCAGCACATTTACCGCTGATACTATTAAACCACTTGCTTCAGGTTACGTAATGTACTTTAACCAGAAAAGCGACCCGCACCCCTGCTTTGCTGTAAACTATTTTAAGTTTTATCATAACACTGCTGCCTTTCCCGATTCAGCCATTCAGAGAAATGATACGACAAAGCTGTATTTCGGTTCTAATGGTTTGCCATTCTTTACCGGCAATCTTGGTGATAGTGTTGTTTTTCCCACGTTCAACGGAAAATCAGCAACGATAAAACTTCTTTCCAACGCGTTAGAAACAGTACTGGGTAAAACTGATAGCGTACGCGTGTATGAATTAAAAAATAACGGTCACATGTATTCACTTAAATGGTCAAAAAAGTATGGCTTACTCAGCTACTTGAACTTTTATGAGCTGTATGAATCCGCTTTTTCAGCAAGCACGTTCTCCCTCATTGGTTATAAAGTCTCAAATGATAGTGCAGGCTATCAAATGCCTGATGTAAATGACTTTTTACCTTACCAACCGGGCAATGTTTACCTTCGAAAATACATCTATGAGTATCAAACATTTCCTCCATCCATTACTTTTATACGCGACAGCATCATTACCGTTACTCATACACCTGAAAAAATTACCCTCACCGGAATTAGTATGATCTTCAGGTATGGAAAAGACATTGATACTATATACAATTTTTCAAAAGAAATCCCTAAACAACTTTGGAACATTCCTGCAGGTGAAAAAGGGCTTCTATCAGAGTATATGAGAACAGAAAAAATAGTATGGAAAAGCAAACCTGCCTTGATCAGGGCATCAGATAGCGCAACCATACGTTGTTTCTACTCTGATTACACATTAATCAACGATACAGATTGCACAATCAGGCAAATGACTGATACCGACTTAAAAATTTGTTACTGTTCGGGAATAGGTGAGGTATACCGCGAAAGTTGGATGTTTTCAACAATGACCGACTCTTTGATAGGATGGAAAACACCTACATCATCTTACGGGAGTGTTAATTTCCCCGTGGGGCAAGAGGAACTTGAAATTCCGCAAACCCCGCTTATTTATCCTAATCCTGCAAACAATGTCCTCTTAATTCATCCCACTATTGAAAAAGGTGAGATTACCATTTTTAACATAGTGGGCGGTATGGTGATGCAACAACCGCTTGAAAGCAATCAGGTGAACATTTCCAAACTCAACCGGGGTATATACCTGTTTCACCTTCGAACTAAAAACCGTGAGTACAATACACGATTTATTAAAGAATAAATAAACTAGTTGGGGAGGATTTAAATCCCCCAGCACAAACGTATACTTACAAGAAATGAAAATAATTTCCATCATTGTACTACTTTTAAGCGTGCTTGTTTCTTTTGGGCAATCTGATAGAAAAGACAGCTCAATCAAGTCAGTAAGCGGTTTTCGAAAAAACGGAATTTTCCTTGAAATGCTTGGTAACGGTGGAGCCTACTCGCTCAACTACGAGCGGAGAGTTAAAATCGGGAAATTTTACCTTTGCCCCTCTGTTGGTTACTCCTACCTTAATCCTCTTTTCTGTTCTGTCAATGGCCGACTTATGTTTGTAACAGGTATCGGCAAAAAAGAATAAATTCGAGATTGGGCCTGGTATAATACGTTTATATGAGCCTGAAGGCAATGTAGATGTTGCACTCAATATGAATATAGGCACTCGAAATGAACATGCAAATGGATTTTTCTATAGGGTTAATATGCTTGCATTTTGCATAGCAGAAACTGCATATGACTCAAGAACAAGGCAACCTTATCAAAAATTGTCTGTAATGCCGTGGATTGGCATTAGCTTTGGTCAAGCATTCTGAGTAAGCTATCCTTTACTACCTAACATAATTCGTTGGTGAGGATTTAAATCCTCACCCTGCACAAACAGCAAAACGAATAACTACTTAACAATGCTGCTCAAATACCCGAAAAGGACTTAAATTCGTGTAAATACAATCCCGAATAAATCTACCAAATACGTATGTGTGTACCTGTATGAAAAATGTGCTACTTATTTTTTTCATTCTTATACTGCCTACCACAACTCGTGCACAAAACCTGGTGCCCAACGGAAGTTTTGAACAATACAGCAATTGCCCCAACATTGGTCAGTTAAACAGAATTTCACCCTGGACCAGTGTAACTAATCACTTGGGTACACCGGATGGTTTTAATGCTTGTGCTAGTCCTGCTGGTGGAGGTGTTCCGATTAACAGTTTTGGATATCAGCACGCACATTCAGGAGTGGGGTATGTAGGGCATTATTTGTATTCTAAAGGCAATGAAAACCGCGAGTACCTGAGTGTTGAACTTACTGACAGCATGCAGCTGGGACTTACCTACCACATTTCATTTTATTATTCACTAAGTAATTTCGTTGCCTATTCCATCAGCCATTACGGAGTTTACCTGAGTAAGACAAAACCAACAGGTACCGGAGGCTTTTCTGCCCTACCCTTTACACCTCAATTTGAAACAAGCACTTATTTAACCGATACCACCGGATGGTCACTTGTTGAATTTGACTATGTAGCTACGGGCGGAGAAAAGTTTTTGGCCATGGGAAACTTCAGAAGTGCCTTTTCTTCCGATACACTCAGGGTTCCTACTTCTATCACTTTTCCTATCAACGCATCCTACATTTATATTGATGATGTGTCAATAGCAGAACAGCTATGCAAAGGAATAACAGGAGCACACACTGTATGCAGTAAAGATTCGCTCACCTTATTTACTGCTAATGATTCGGTGTATGGCTGGGCAGATAGTTTGTATCCGGCAACAATTCTTTCAACAGACACCTTCTTGAAAGTGGCCCCCACCTCCAACACAACTTTTGTACTGTATACAGCTTGTGATACTTTTTACCGACCAATAGAAGTATTGCGCACACCACACATCAATTTGGGAAACGATACGGCTATTTGTGCCCCTATATACTTTACTCTTAACACAGGTGATACTACTTCATCATTTTTATGGAACACCGGTGACACTTCGGCACAAATTACAGTGACCCAACCCGGCTTGTATACTGTGAAAGCAACTACTAAAAATAGTACATGCTCAGCCACTGACTCGCTTGTTCTTGATACTTTACCATCCCCATACCTGCAACTGGGAGCATCTATTATTGAACGCTGTGCCGATAGTCCGGAAATATTCAACCTGAGTGGAAAAGGATACCAACAGATAATGTGGCAAGACGGAAAGCAGGATAGTGTGTACACTGCAACCAGCAGCGGTATGTATTACGTACAGGTATCCAACGGACAATGCATTACACACGATAGTGTGCTATTGACCTTTCACTCTCCCGTACCACACGGTTTTACTTCACCATACAATTTGTGTACAGGAGATACGCTTACACTTGACCTGAGTACAAAAGCACAATCGGCTTTGTGGAACAACAATGTAAATGCGCTCACCTACCGCATTACCACCTCAGGCACCTGGCACTTTATGTATACCGATAGTTTTTGTACAACAACTGACTCTGTAACGGTCAACTTTGCTCAATTACCCGTGGCTATACTTCCGGCAGATACGGAAGTATGTGAGGGCAGGCAAATTTTGCTGGCTCCCGTTACCGGCAATTACACCTATGCATGGAACACCGGAAGCACAGACTCTACCCTGATGGTATCAACAGCCGGCACATACATTGTAACCGTAATGAACAGTTGCGGCACAGCTGTAGATTCCATAGAAGTTACCGCTTGCCCGTGCCGCTTTGAAATACCCAATGTATTTACTCCTGACAATAACCTGCAGAACGATTTGTTTACACCGAAAGCCCACTGTGTGCCATACAGCTACCACCTTACCATTTTTAACCGCTGGGGTGAAGTAATGTTTGAAAGTACTTCCACAGATAAAAGCTGGGATGGCACAACACACAACAAAAAAGCCAGCGAAGGAATTTATTTTTGGATACTGGAATTTAAAAGCGAAATGAACTCTACTGCTCAATCTCACAAGGGAACATTAACTTTACTCAGGTAAGGGTTAATTGTTTTAAGAACGAAATAATTTCTCAGGAAACAATATAGCACTTACAATAAGCACCAGAATTATATTGATTGCAAAATAAATCATCGTTTGTAAGCACACTATAAGCAAGGCTTTGAACCATCTGACAGCGTTGTTCGGATGACGAAAGGTAAGTCCGTATAAAACCAGAGTTGAAAGTAACATGATTGCATTAATGGGAAACTGCTTGTTAAAGGGTATATAAATAAACAAAAGATAAATACAGTTGGCCCAACTAAAAACAAACAGATTCACAATTACGTGTTCAGCAAAATTAAATTCTGACTCACGTTTGAATAGCCATACCGAAGGAAGGGCATATACAAAAACGGCCAACAGGTAAACATATTTCTGGTAGGCATCAACATATTTCGCCACATCTACTTCCTCCCCTGTAGCTGTTTCAACAGGAGTGTACACTATACCTGATATGGGGAAAAAATATGTAAACAGCAGCACAGCAGAAGTCGTTATCAGAAAAAACAAAAAAGGGCTGAAGTAGCTGATACGTTTACCTTCCATATAGCCAAAAACAGTATCATGTGGATGGATAATGCCTTTGATGTTTTTCAGTATTCCTTTATCTACATGAAAAAGACTGTGCGGCAAATCATGCAACAAAGCTTTTATTGAAATACGTTTAACTGTGGTTTTTTGACCACATCCGGAACAAAAGTTTTCACTTACCAATTGACCACAGTTTAAACAGTGCATAGCTTTTTTATGTGCAATATACTTTTTTACTTTACCAAGATAAAGCTGTTTGTGAAATAACAGAAAATTTGCATGATATAAATATAGCCCCAGACAATCACTTATTCAACGGCAATTCCAGGTAAAAAACAGCGCCTTCATTTTCTTTACTTTCCAGCCACAGTTTACCCCCGTGTGCATGAGCAATGGTACGGCAAATGGATAAACCTAAACCGTATGATTGTTCTCCAGCTGTTCCTGAACGTTTGGCCGGTGTAAAGGTATCAAATATCTTTTCCTGCAAATGAACCGGAACACCCATGCCGCTGTCTTTCACCGCAACAATGGCTGAGTCTTTTTCTACCGTTACTGAAATAACAATATCTGCTCCGGCATAACTGAATTTAATCGCATTAAAAATAAGGTTATTGAGCACACGTGCTATCTTATCTTTATTAAACGCAAATAACAAGGGCGAATACTTCTCTTCATTCCACACCAGCCGCAACTGTTTCTCTGAAGCTTTTAAATGCAACAAATCTACTGCATTTGAAATCACCTTGCACAGGTCATGCGGTTGCTTTTTCATGTCCTCATCAAGCCCCATAGTTGCCTCCAGCAGTTCATTAATAAGGGTAATGGTAGCATCAGAAGAGCTGTAAATAAGTTGAACTCCTTCATGCTGCTTATCAGAAACAGGCATATCGTCCAGCATTATTTTTGACAATGCATTAATGCCCCAAATAGGATTGCGCAGGTCGTGGGCCACAATACGCAAAATCTGATCCTTGTCTTTGTTGCGTTGTTCCAGCTCTGTTTTCTGCTGCTCCACCGTTTGATTCAGTTGTGTGAGTTTACGCACATAGCTATGTGATTTTTTATACAAAAACATGCCTCCCAACAACAGCATAAGAAAAAACAAACCTATAGCAAGGGAATAAACCACCAGCAGTTGTTTACTTCTGTTATCTTCTTTCAGCGTTCTGTTTTCCTCTTCCTGCTCCAGTGTGGTGAGGTACTGCTGCACGTCCATTTCTTTAGAAAGCCGTTTCAGTTTTTCTGCTGAATCACGCAATGCCACATACTCTTTTAGAAAAGCGGAGGTAAGTGCTGTGTTCCCCTTCACCTCATGATAACGTGCCGCTGAAAGTAACAACAGCTCTTTGGTATCCAAATAAAACAGTGTATCTATCCCCTGCTTTACGCGATCAATAAGCGCATAGGCATCGGGCAATAGTTTTCGCTCGGTATAAATATTCGACAACTGCAGCATAGAAAAAAAGGCATCGTGTGAATCATGAAAAGGTTGCAGGTTGATAGTGATATTCTGTTGCAGGTAATGCACAGCCCGGGCAGTGTCTCCTTTGGCCAGGTATACCTTACCCATGTTGCCGTAAACTACTCCCCTTGCTATATCAGCATTAAATTCTTCAGGAAAAACAGCCACATTCGCTTCAATTTTATCCAATGCCTTTTTGTAGTAATACAAGGCACTATCGGGTAGTTTCATTTTTTCAAAACACAGCCCTATGTTGTTGAGCAACTCCTGCCTGCGGTAAAAATACTTTACGTGTGAGGTGCACGTTTCTGTTGGCGCAATACAACTCTTAAAATAGCGTATGGACTCATTGTACTGCCCTTCGCGAAACAACGACATACCGATGCGGTAAGTATACTCTCCCTGCGCACAGTTGTCAATGTATGGTTGAGCAAGTTTTTTCCCTTTAAAATAACACTGATAGGCTTTCATGTAATCGCCCATGTAGGAATAGCTGTCGCCCGCCCAAAAATGAGCCAGCGCATACTCTGAAGCAAACACCGGCACAGCATCTGCCTGTTCTATCAGTTCAATCATACTGTCGCAAATAGCAATGGCTGAACTGTAAGTACGTGCTTTAAAATTAAACGTTACCAAGCGGTCATAACGCAGTAACTGTTCTGCAATGGATGGCTTGTCCAATTTATAAAAAACGGTATCCACAAACTGGATGGCATCGGCAATACGCGAATGACTTTTGTTGTACGGAATATTGTCGTAATGCAGGGCTTTTACATAGTTACTATCCAAACTTTTCATATCGTTTGAATAATATTTTTTTTCGCAGGAAGTAAAAACTAGTGCGGCTAAAAAAGAAAGTAGTAAAAAGTAGCGGTTCATGGTTGGTTGAGTACAGTTCAAAAATAAGTTTATTCCGCATTTTACAAACAGAATTGTGGTGTTAAGTTGTGTATCCTTTAGTACAAGTAAAAATAGAACAACGGCAACGCCATAAATTACTGCTGTGGCTCAGCTTGTATGAGACTTGGTCATATAAATAAAGCCGATTGAATTAGTTTATATGAAATATAAGTGTTTAATTTTGTATAACTAAATGAATGATTATGGGTAATATCAAAGCTCCTGCTGTATTGCTGCTATGGGTTGTTGCTTTAACTCAGGTATATGCTCAGGGTTATTCCGACTACAGAACCGACTCCTTACTGAAACAACTGAACAATACTTTACCGGATACCAACAGAGTAAAAATTCTTTACGACATTGCCTACGGGTATCAATATACATCTCCCAAAAAAGGCGTGGAATACGGCTTAAAAGCATTTGTACTGGCCGATTCTTTACACTACAAAAAGGGGAAAGCCACAGCCATGGCCATAACCGGCATGAACTACGCGGCATTGGGTGATTACAAAAATGCCCTTATTTACGAGAATGAAGCATTAGCATATTACAAACATATAGGTAACCTGAACAGTGAAGCAGCTATGCTGTCAAACATCAGTCTTATCTATTCCAACCAAGCAAGTTATGCCCGTGCGTTGGAGTTTGCTTATGCTGCTTTGAGCATTTACGAGAAGTTGGGTTTGAAAGGCAATCAGGCTTATTTGCTGGACAACATAGGCACTATTTATTTCCGTAAGAAAAAACTGAGAAAAGCACTGGATTGTTACAAGCAGGCTGAAGCCATTTACATCAGCGAACAAAATAAGGACGGGCTGGCCAGAATATGGGGCAATAAAGGCAATGTGTACCATGAACTGAAAAATTACAATAAGGCATTGGCATTGCATCAAAAGGCATTTGAAATAAATAAACAAACAGGGTCAAAATCGGGTATGCAGATTAACCTCACCAACATGGGTAATGCATACCTTAGTAAAAACAATTTCGAAGCTGCGCTGGAACATTATCAAAAAGCAATAGACGTCAATAAGGAACTCTCCAATGAAGGAGGCATAGCAACCGTAACCGGAAATATAGGTACGGTATACCTGAAAAAGGCACAACTTACGTTACAAAAAACAGGGCAGAACGCTTCCGGTGATATTCAACAGGCCATAAAATATCTTTCAAATGGAACAAATAAATGTAAGACATTGGGGCTTTTCCATCCGTACATTGAGTTCCTGCTACCACTGGCAGAAAGTTATGAGCTGAAGGGAGATTATAAAACGGCTAACGGCTTATTGCGAGAACACCACCTACTCAATGACTCCATCAGTTCCTACGAGATAGAACAAAGGGTCACCAGCATGGAGATAAACCGTAAATTGGAACTAAAAGATAAAGACATTCTGCTGAAAGAGCAACTGATAAATATCATAGATTTAGAATTAAAGAACAGCCGGTCAATGACGATAGTATATGGTTTCCTCATTCTGATTGCCATCATCGGTATCATCTTTCTATGGAGAAAAAATAAACGCAACCGGGTTATCAGCAGTAAGCTGCAATTAGAAAATGACATTTACCTCCAACAGATTTCTGATCAACTCAGCGACCTTAAGAAACACTCTACTGTTTTGCGTGAGATTGCCTACATGCAGGCACATGATGTAAGAGGCCCGGTGGCCAGCATTTTGGGAATGACCCAACTGTTTAATAAAAATGATTTCAGCCACCCCGACAACAAGTTTGTAATTGAACACATTGAAGAGGTAACCAAAAAACTGGATGAGGCAGTACAAGCTGTAATCAGGAAAGAAAATGACCTGAGGTAATGGTGAATTCTCACTTCGCTTTAACAACAAATAAATGTGGAGTGTGAACGAATCAGTATCATAAAAAGATAACCTGTATAACTGACCAAAGTCATCATAAGATGCTGACATATGTCATGCGTTCACGTTTAATAACAGGGTAGTTTTGAAGCATAAATTTATACCCGAATGAAACATCCGGCATATTCTCTTCTGTTCCTGGTGGCTGTAATGTATACCTCCTGCAGTTCTGATTCATCACTTGATAACAACACTACCCCACAGGTAAAAAATGAATGGACATTGATGGAAGATGCTTACTTTGGCAGTAAGGTAGATGCCTTTCAGGTATGTGCCAATAATAACAACGTGTACGTAGGTTACTGGGATGGTACATTGGAAAAACCCTGCGTAAGAAAATTTAACTCATTATCCAAAAAATGGGAATATTACGGAGGTGCACCCATTAATGTACCGGGTAATGTAGACCCTTATGAAGTACGGCCAACATTTATGTTTTCTCAGGATGGAGATGTGTCTTATGTAGGTTTTATACGCTCATTAACAGAACTTGAATGTATGTTGTACCGCACAACTGGCGGGGCATGGGAACAACTCCCCTCAGTACCGTTAAATTTATTACCCGGTTATGCTGACGGACGAGGTAACATCCACCAAAGTGACGGGTTCACTTTCACTGCTAAAAACGGAAAACTGTATGCAGCGGTTCATTATGACAACCACACCTGGCAATCGGAAGAAACCTGCTTAGCGGTATTCATTTATGATAACGGCAATTGGTCTTTATTACCTCAACGTATCAGTTATCCGCTCATTCCGAACAGTTTTAGTTGGAAGGCTAATTTTTCTTACCACATGATTAACGTATCGAAAAACGGCAACATTTACCTCAACTATTGGCTGGGTGAAAGAGAACCCGATAAACTATCCGCTAATGTATCAGTTTATAACGGTAACGGCTGGAACAGAATAACCACTTCGGATATGTATCCCATAAACAGTACTTCCGTCACTTACAGATTCAATCTGAATGTATATGAAGAAGGCGGCAAAGATTACCTCACCATGGCTCCTTGCTTAGCCTCTGAATTTGGTTACACACGTGTATTTACCCACAACGGAATGCAGTGGAAAGAACTATCAAGCCCCACACCGGGTGAAACTCCGCTACTGTATACCGCAACCAGCACCTGCCCTGAATGCATCTTTGTAAAATACGGTGACACCCGCGGATGTGTAGTAAAAAGTTACAAAAACGGAGCATGGAGCTACACCGGAAAACCCGGATTTGCTACAGGAGGTGCCGGTGGTGTAGGCGGAGGTTACAACCAGAGTTTTATCTACGATAGTGGCTACCTCTACCTCGCACTCTCCCGCGACTACTACAAAAACGGCACTACCATCACCCCAAGAGGCATGTGTGTTTACCGCTATAAACTTCAGTAATAAATTCTTGAATCAATCTTTATTTCTTTACTCGTATCAACTTCTCTCTTCTCGTTTCTTTCTTCTCGCTTCTCACTTCTTTTATCTTTCCTCTTCCCTTCCATCTCGCCTCTTTCATCTTTCCTCTCTCGTCTCGCTTCTCGCCTCTCACTTCTTTCATCTCATCACTCGCCTCTCCCATCTCGCCTCTTTACATCTCGTTTCTCGCTTCTTTCTTCTTTCCTCTCCAATCTCGCTTCTATCCTCTCCTCTCTCCAAAATCACCCAGCACAAGTATTTTTCACCCTCGGTATGTTTTTCACAATACCTTTTCAACCATTTGAACATAAACCCGTAATTTGCCACACATGAATACAACTTTCAGTAATACCGACATAGCTGACTATTACGACCAAACAGAGATACACTACCGCAGAGGCTGGAAACTGAGTGAGAACCTTGCCTTACACTACGGATACTGGGACGATAAAACAAGCAATTTATCCGAGGCCTTGCAACGAATGAACGAAAGGTTGGCTGAACTTGGTCATATAACTGCTGAAGATTATGTGCTTGACTCCGGTTGCGGTGTGGGTGGTTCATCCATCTTTCTTGCCCGCACCATTGGCTGCCGAACCAAGGGCATTACACTCAGTGCAAAACAGGTTGAATCGGCTGGCCGTTATGCAAAAGACAGGCAGGTGGACCACCTCTGCACCTTTGAACAAAAAGACTATACACAAACCGGCTACCCTGCTGCTACATTCGATGTAGTATGGGCTATTGAAAGTAGTGGTACCGCCCCTGATAAAATGGCTTTTATAAACGAGGCCTACAGGATATTGAAACCCGGTGGCCGACTGGTTATTGCTGATGTTTACCGCGGCAAAGAGCAGATGAGTGAATTGGACAATAAACGTTTACTTAAGGTATTGAACGGTTGGGCAATGACGGATGTGGACACACCTGAGGTATTTAAAAAGAAACTGGAACAAGGCGGATTTCAACAAGTCCGACACCTCGATATTTCAGCCAATATTCAACGCTCTGCCACACGCATCTTTTGGGGAGGCATCAGCATGTTTTTTATTGCCCATATTTACAAGCTGTTTAATCCCAAGGTGCGTCATTTTGCACACAACCACTACAAAGCTTTGGTATGGCAATATCCCACTTTACAAAAGAAACTGTGGGCCTACTGCATGGTTTACGCAGAAAAGAAATAAACTCACCTGCTTCTCCTGATTATATATTTCGTGAAACTTGTTGGGGAGAGTTTGTACGGAAGTATACATACCTGAGACAGCGTTCTTTTCTTAAAGTTCAATACATAAAAAAAGACTTAAGGCAATTACCTGACAAAGGAACGCCCGATAAAAACTGATTTATTTAGCTTTCTTAAACGGCAAAGGAACGGTGATGGTTCCGCTATCCGCTTTTTTGTAATCCGACTGCTCTTTCGATTTGACGGTTTGCTTGGCTTTTTTGCCTTCGCGTTGTTGCTTGTCTTTGCTCATATCCCAAAGATAAGCTATTCTTACCGTATAGTGTGACGTTTTTGCCGGAGCATTACACTACGGGCAACAACACAAAAAATGTTGTTCCTTCATTTTCTTTACTCTCCAGCCATAATTTGCCACCGTGTGCCTCCGTAATAATACGGCAAATGGATAAACCCAACCCGTAAGATTTCTCACCTTCTGTACCTTGTCGCTTAGCTGTGGTAAACATCTCAAATATTTTTGCCTGCAAATGGAGCGGAATACCAACGCCATAGTCTTTCACCTCAACAACAACATCCTGCTTGTTCACTTTAACACTCACATCAATGCTGCTTCCTCTGGGGCTGAATTTGATGGCATTAAAAATTAAATTACTCAGCACCCTCGAAACTTTCTCTGCATTAAAATTAAATACCTTTTCATTATCATCCTCCCACACTATGTGCTGATCTTTCTCAGCAGCTCTGGGCCTAAGCATTTGTACTATGTTGGTTACCACTTCGAAAATATCCTCAGGTCTCTTTTCCATGGCTTCTTCTATACCCATGGTTGCTTCGAGCAACTCATTAATCAAAACAATGGTTGAATCGGAAGAGCTGTTAATCAACGCTACACTTTCATGCAACTTATCTGTTGGTTCCATATCATCCAACACCATTTTCGACAGCGCATTGATACCCCAGATAGGGTTGCGTAAATCGTGCGCCACAATACGCATAATTTGATCTTTGTCCTTGTTACGCTGTTCGAGTTCGGCTTTCTGAAATGCTATAGTACTGTTCAGTTCAGTAAGGCGCTTCACAAACTCACGGGTTCGTTTATAAATAAACACCACACCCAGTAAAATTAATACAACAAGTAAAACTGCACCAAACAAGTACAGCAGCATTATTCTTTTTTGGCGAACATCTTCTTTAAGCGACTTATTTTCTTCCAGATGTTCTAACAGGGCAAACTGTTGCTGTATATCGGCCTCTTTATTTAAACTGTTTTTCCGCACTACAGCGTCCTTCTCTCCCACGTAGCGGCTTAATAAATCATACGCTTCTCTGTCTTTACCCGTTTTACTGAGGTAATCAGCCATGGTAAGCCTCCATTCATTTTTTACATCTGCAAAATCATACGTTACTAAACTACTTTTTGCAGCATTCAATAAATCATCTGCCTGGGCAAGTTTGTTTTGCCTGATATACAGCCTTGACAAAGCAAGCAGCGAAAAATGAGCATCATGAATATCTTTACCGGGATGCATGTTAAGTTGTATGTTACGCTTTAGAAACTCTTCTGCCTTTTCTAAGTTGCCTGCTGTTAAATATGCCTTACCCATATTTCCATACACCACCCCTATAGGAATATCTGCATCAAATTCTTTCGGATGCGTAGCTTCAGTCCTGCGGATAATAACTACTGCACTATCGTAATAAAGCAATGCACTGTCCAACTCACCTGATTTAGCATAACATAAACCTATATTATTCATCAGCTCCTGCATGCGGTAAACGTATTTAAAATCGGTTTTACACTCTGCGGTTTGAGTAGCACACCCTTTGAAATAAACGGCTGCTTTGCGGTAGTTACCTTCACGGTAAAGCGACATAGCAATGCGATAATTGTACTCACTTAGTGCACAATTGTTACTGTATCCTTCAATTTCTTTGCGACCTTTAAAATAAGAGTGGTAGGCTTTTATAAAATCGCCCAAACTAAAGTAAGCATCACCAATAGCAAAATAAGCATTGGCATAAGTTGTTGGAAAATACTTTATCGCTTTGGCATTGGCTATAACCTGAATTACACTGTCATTGTAAATAATTGCCTCTGCATACAAAAATGATTTATGATAGAAAAAAGCTATTGCTTCATAGCGCAAAAATGTTTCCCGTATTCCGGGAGATTTTACACTGTTATAAACTGAGTCTACATAACCTATACCTCCCTCCAGTCCGCATTCTCCTCTGTTAAAAGGAATACGATCAGGCAACATAGCCTGAACAAATGCACTATCAATGGGATAAGGCATTTGATCGGACTCTGGCGGAACTGTTTTGCTACAGGAAAACAAAACTGCTGCTGCCCAAAAAAGAATAAAAAAACTGAAAAAATAGTGGTAGCGCATGGTCATCTATCTGGGCCAAAAATAAGTTTATTCCTTAGTTTAAAAAGCGATTAGTGTGAATGTTTTACCTTCGCCATATCAGATACCATGGAACAAGCTATACTTCATACAGAAAGATTATTATTACGACCCGTTGAGCCTGCTGACCAACAAAAAATATTCGAAGGTTTTTCTCACCCTGAAGTAACCCGTTACTTTGACATTACCTACCCTACCTTTGAATCAACGGATGCTCAAATGGAATGGTATGCCAATAACCGCAAAGAAAACAGCGGGTATGCCTGGGCAGTGTGCGATAAACATACCCTGGAATTTATGGGTGTTTTCAGTCTGTACTACATTAAACCCCAACACCAGCGGGCCGAGTTGGGCTACTGGCTGCTCCCTGCTTATTGGAACAAAGGATACGCAACAGAAATTCTCAGCGAAATTTTACATCATGCTAAAACGGGCCTGAACCTGCACCGCATTGCAGCGGAAGTAGAACAGGATAATGTTGCCAGTATTCAGCTTTTGAAAAAAATTGGTTTTGAACGTGATGGCACACTGCGTGATTATGAAATAAAAAACGGCAAGTTTCAAAACCTCGAAATATGGGCCGTACTTCTCTGATATAATTGCACAGGTACTATGCTCAAAAAAATCGTTTCATTCCATGCCGCTGCTAAAACAGTGTTGAGTATACTCTCTCTGGTACTGGTGTTCCATGCACTGGTATTAACCGGATTTATTCCTTTTGACATAGTGTGGGGTGGCCGATTAAAAAGCCGGGAAGACATGTTGGTTTTTGAAAGTGTTTCAGTTGGTCTTAATCTGTTGATAGTACTTGTAATAGCCGGCCATGCTGGATACTTGCCTTTATCGTTTAACAAAAGCATATCCCGAATACTTATATGGCTTATTACGGGGCTCTTTTTGCTCAACACCATAGGAAATTTAATGGCCGTTGACCCGATGGAGAAATTTATTTTCACCCCGCTCACCTTAGTGCTCACCTTGCTTTGCTACAGGGTAGCGGGTGAGAAAACTTAAAAATAACCCTTTAAATACGAGCAACTTTGAGCAAAGATGCTTACATTTGCAGTATCTTTATCTTTTTAGCCAAAGTTATTAACCAAAGCAGGAAAGAAAAGCGATGGTAAAACAATTAAAAGTAAACAATGGCAAGATCACAAGGAACATTCAGCAAGAAAGAAAAAGAGAAAAAGAGACTGCAGAAAAGAAAAGAAAAAGAAGAGCGCAAACAAGAGCGTAAATCAACAGCCGTTAAAGGGCAAGCCCTGGAAGACATGATGGCTTATGTGGATGAAAACGGAAACATCTCCGACACACCACCGGACCCTAAGAAAAAACGCGAGTACGATCAGGAAAGCATTCAGATTGGCGTAGAAAAACAAAAACCGGCCGATCCGAAAGACCTTATACGTAAAGGAAAAGTAACTTTCTTCAACCAGGCCAAAGCCTTTGGATTTATTAAAGATGACGAAACACAGGAAAGTGTTTTTGTTCACGCCAATGCCTTAATTGATCCTATCAAAGACAACGATAAGGTGCAGTTTGAAGTAGAGAATACCAGCAGAGGCACCAATGCCCTGCGCGTTAAGAAAATCTAAGAAAACTTTTACTACTCTTCTTCTGATAAAATCCGTTCCCTTCGGGATGTGTAGGATGAATCCAGTATGGTGGCGGCTTTCCCGTTCCACAATAATTTCACACGGAGCAATGAGACGAATTCAGTAGAATCATCCTCCGATTCGTAATGGTGATGAAGATGTAACAGGGTATCGCCCAAAGCTGTTGAATCGGAAGGAAAAACATAGGAACGCCAGTCAGAAAATATCCCTGCTTCAGATACTCCTCCTTCATCCAAAGTATATACTACTTCATTGTTCCTCAGAAAAATAAAATTAGTTCCGTTCCAATAACCACAAGCCGGGTAACCTGTATGAACAGCCAGAATACGGTCCACATTTTTCAGCCCTCTATTGGTGTAAAGGCCCATACTGATATCACCGCTGTATTTTACGTTAACGCTATCCCTGTCGAGCGGGAAATGAGAATAATTGGCTACGGGGGTAAATTTATGCTCATACAACAGTTTGAAATCTCGCAGAATTTTCAATGAAAACACAAACGATGGAGCCTGATAACTATCGATATTTACCATGTACACTAACCCGTTTTCTTTTACCACCATGCCTGCAAGAAACTGTGAAGGCACATACCCGAAGTAACGCTTACCGTTTAATGGAAAAGAAACCTTACACCAGTAGCCGTATACCTTTTTAAAAACCGAACGATATTCAGTTACTTCAACTAAACGTAGCGTATCTGCATAAGATGTTGTTTTATGCAGCACCTTTGAACGACCGTCAGGTTTGGCAAGTATGCTTACATGTTTGGCTACAGGAAAATAATACCTGTCATTCTCAAGAGGTAAATTAGATAAACCCAATCCATCACACGTGGCTATAGTATCTGCATCACCTTGAGCAAAGGCAGTAAAAGAGGTGCAGAGCAATAGAACGATAAAAAGCGTACGGTTATAAACGGAAAACATACCCAAATATAATTTTATTGCTCAATATTTATTTCAGGGAAAAATTTGCTAATAAAGAATGTGTTACAGTATATTTGATGTAGTTAATTCTTTAGCGTATGAAAAACTGCATTCTTATACTTCTTACTGCATTGCCCGCATTCGGTTGGGCACAAAGCAGCAAAATCATTCTTAACCACACACAGTGCAAAGATGCAGCGGTAGATATTTACGACAACTCCATAGACAATAAAAACTGGGGACAGTTGAGCGAAACAGGTATTGTGGCCTGGACCAGCAGCGGACTCCCGCTCATGATGCATACTCTCATTTGGTTTGACCTGAGCGTTTTCACTTCGCAAAGCAAGGCCAACATCTCTCCTGCACAAATCAAAAATGCCACACTTCATTTGTACACCCCTGAAAACCCCGGCTTTGTTCCTCAAGGAAACCGCGGAAATAATACTTTCCAAGTGTTCCGTATTACCTCACCTTGGGATGAAAATACGGTAACCTGGGCAAAAAAGCCTGCATATGACAATTCCGTTGTAACCAACGTACCCGACATTACTATACAGTACAATACCCACTTTACAGCGAACGTAACCCCACAGGTAAAAACAATGGCGGCCAACAACAACACCAACTATGGCCTGTACATTAAACTACTTAATGAGGCCACGTATAGAAGCGTAGCCATAGCCAGCAAGGAGCATCCTGATGTCAACCTTCGTCCGTGGCTGGAAATAGAGTTGTATGCCAATTCAAATACTTCTGCTACTGATTTAACCGGTTATATGTCGAACCTGCTGGTTTACCAAAACAACCAAAAAGCTATACAATGTAGTTTTATACCTGAAGAAAGCGGTAACGTTGAGCTGAGTATAATGAACGCATCCGGACAGCAAGTACTTAGCCATACAACTATGGCTGAAGCTGGAAATACATTTGAAACTACACTTGGTACGGATAAGCTGGCAGCAGGTATTTATTTTGTTAGCATCACTCAAAACGGCCGCAGACACTGCACTAAAATACAGGTAAAATAAACCGTTTTCTTACCCGGTTTTGTTTTCCTCATCAGAAAAAGCCTGAGTAACATTGCGTGTAATCCGGTTTAACTCATATTGAAATAAGTCGGAGTCCATGTCAACAACCACTTCATATAAATAATCAGCAAGTTCTTTCTCCGGAAAGTGATGACTGAAATCTTCTGCTTCCATACTTTGTTGCAATATACTACTACATACGAGCAGAGCATGCAAAAGGTTTTTGGCACACTGCAAAAAAAGAGGATTATTTATGCGGGGTTACAGGTGCCGCATTGTGATGGATCCTGATGCTCACCGGTAAGTTTGCCATCAGCTGTTAACTGAAAATGACAACAAGCCACAAACATATCCCGTATCATTTCCCGCCCGCGTTGCACCCTCGATTTAATGGCTGAAATACTCACCCCTTCACCATCAGCAATAAATTTATGCTTCACTCCTTTCAGTTCAGTTAATTGTAGTGTACCCTTGTAAGGCTCAGGCAACCGTTCAATAAACGGATAGATGCAGTTGTGCATATCAGCCTTTGTTTCTTCATCTGCTACCTCTATATCTTCGCTAAGCTCCAACTGCTTCTTTTCTTTCCTGAAATAATCCATCAGTACGTTTCGGGCAATGGTATACACCCATGATTTTAAACCTGCGCTATTCCTGAGTGTATCGCTCTTTTGATGAATGCGCAGAAATACTTCCTGCAACAAATCTTCCGCAATAAAATCATCCTTGGTTTGTTTTACCAGGTAGCCTTTAAGCGGTTGAGCAAATGCTTTCCAAATGGAAGATGTAACCTCGTTGTTCATCAGTCAAATTTAACTACGATTTCCCGCAGAAAATACAGAAACAGGCTAAGAAATATTTGTAGCTAATTTCGGCACTTTCTGCGGGCATTTCAGTTGTTCTTATCCGCAATTGCAATTGTTGCAGGTGCAGGTTGAACCATCATTACATTTGCACTCACAAGTGCAATTAGTACATTGGCAGTTGTCGCCACAGGTACAGGTGTTTTTTACTTCGTTGCTCATGGTACTTATTTTTTAATTGTGCCCTTGAGACGCAGGACTTGCCCGAAAGACGCAGAAAAATTCAAAATAAATTTTGATGCACTGATTATCAGTAAAATGAAATCTTGGTATATGTCAGGCGAAAACCTGATTTTTGAACCTTATTTCTAACTACCCATGCAAACACAACTGATAGAATGCGTTCCCAATTTCAGCGAGGGAAATGATATGCAGGTAATCAAACAAATTACCGATGCCATTGAAAGTACAGAAGGAATTAAACTGCTGGATGTAGACCCCGGCAAAGCTACCAACAGAACCGTAGTTACTTTTGTAGGCACACCCGATGCCGTGGTGGAAGCTGCGTTTCGCGGCATACAAAAAGCTGCCGAGGTGATTGACATGAGCAAACACAAAGGTGAACATCCGCGTATGGGAGCTACTGACGTGTGTCCGTTTATTCCCGTATCAGGCATCAGTATGGAAGAAACGGCTGAGTACGCTAAAAAACTTGCTAAACGTGTGGGGGAAGAATTACACATTCCGGCTTATTTATATGAGTATGCACAAAGCAATCCTGAGCGTAAGAATTTATCGGTAATACGTGCGGGTGAGTACGAAGGTTTCTTCAAAAAAATAAAAGACCCGCAATGGCAACCCGATTTCGGACCTGCGGAGTTCCCTGCAAAATCAGGTGCCACCGTAATTGGCGCTCGTAATTTTTTAATTGCTTACAACATTAACCTCAACACCAAATCAACACGTCTGGCCAACTCCATTGCCTTTGATGTACGTGAAGCAGGACGAGTGAAACGCGAAGGCAATCCGGTTACGGGTAAAATAGTAAATGATGAACAAGGCAACCCCGTGCGCATTCCGGGTACATTAAAAGAATGCAAAGCTATTGGCTGGTACATTGAAGAATATAAGATTGCTCAGATTTCCATGAACCTCACCAACTACAACATTACCCCTGTACACATTGCTTTTGATGAAGTAGTAAAAAGTGCCACCTCTCGCGGGGTAAGGGTTACAGGCTCTGAGTTGGTGGGACTAATACCACTGGATGCTATGCTGGAAGCCGGCAGGTATTTTTTAACCAAGCAAAAACAATCGCTGGGTGTATCAGAAGAAGAACTGATTCACATTGCGGTAAAATCCCTCGGGTTGGATGAGCTTGCTCCTTTTGACCCGCAGAAAAAAATAATCGAATACCAACTGCGCAACAACGAAAATGAAAAGCTGGTACGCATGAACCTGCGCGAATTTGCCAATGAAACAGCAGCCGATTCTCCTGCACCGGGCGGAGGCTCTATTGCTGCATACACGGGAGCTTTGGGAGCGGCTTTGGGCACCATGGTGGCCAACCTCTCGGCAGGTAAACGGGGCTGGGAAGATAAAGCGGCTCATTTCAGTGAGTGGGCCGTAAAAGGTCAACAACTCAAAGACCGACTGCTATTTTTGGTAGATGAAGATACCCGCGCATTCAATAAAATTATGAGTGCTTTTGGTTTACCTAAAAATACGGATGAAGAAAAAACACAACGTAGTGCAGCCATACAAGAAGCCACAAAATACGCAGTACAAATTCCTTTTCAGGTGATGCAAACCGCTTTTGAGGCATTGCCCTTGTGCGAAGCTATGGTGAAAGAAGGCAACCCCAACTCCATCAGTGATGGTGCCGTGGGAGCCTTGTGTTTGCGCACAGCCATTGAAGGCGCTTACCTGAATGTACGTATTAATGCCAAGGATTTGAAGGACCGTGTTTTTGCTGAAGAATATTTGAGTAAGGCAAAAGATATTATGGAAAGCTCAAATACACTTACACTTAATATCCTAAGCATAACATCTGCCAGTATTTAATTGAAATAGGGATAAAAATTACACACCAACGAAAGCACAGCAAAAGCAGATAGTACCAACAAGGTTCTTGCATAAAACAACGGATATTTGGTGGTGAGTTGATTCAATACGTAAATAACCGAAGGTACCAAACCCGGTAAAAGCAGGCGGTAATTAAAATCATCAAAGTGAATAAAAAACCGCAAGCCCGCAACAACAGCCAAACTCAGTAATGAACCACTCAGCCAAATGTTACTGTGTAACAATCTGACCGAAAGTTCATTTTTTACTTGAACCATTTTCCACACTAACCCGATAAGAGTGGCTTGAATAAGCACTGCAACCAGCCAAACCTGCATGGTTTTAGCGTGAAGAATAAAACTGAGTTGCTGCGTCATCGCACGTGCCAGAAAGAACAAATTCAATCCTAAACCGTTGGTATCTTTGCCCCGGTTGAATCCAAACCATAACCCTGATAAAGCCAGGTTACGGAGGCCGTAAGCCGCTTCTATACATAAGAGTAGACAAAGTACTACAGACAGTTTCATCACAACTGATTTATTGTATTTCCATTGCTGTAGAATTATCCATAACAACCAGGGGAAAATAAAAACCCCGGAATACCTCATCATCAAAAGCCCCGCACAGCTCAAAAACAAAAGAAACATGGCTTTACCGGTATGGAAGGTTACCAATTGCTGTGCAGCAAAAAAAGCCAGTAGTTCAAAGAAAATAAACCCGGGCTCTGACCATGTATACCGAAACAGTATAATAACTAGCGCATGAGAAAAAAGCAATGCATAAAGTATGGCCTGTTGTTTAAACATCAGCCGGAGTAAAGCAAATATTCCCAGTAGAAAAAATACGTTAACCAGTTTAGAGGCCGTTAATGCCGATACATAAAATACATTCATCACCACTGCAATCAACAACGGATAACCTATGGGCCAGTAGGTAAAACCGGAATTTAGTGTCCCGGTAAATACTCCTGCTTGCGAGAGACGGGTAGCTTCATCAAGGTAATGCCCAGAGTCGGGGGTGATAAACAAAAAATCTGATTGAAGTGCCGTGTAAAAAATACCTCCTGCCAGTGCAAGTGCATATACCATGTATACCAAAGGATGTTGAACAAGAAATAGTATGCGTGGATTCATGTGGCAAGTTATTTCATTTTTTCAAACACCCCCATACCGTACAAAGCAAAGTCATACTTTACCGGGTCAGCGGGGTTATATTTACGCAGGTTATCTGTTAACTCACACACCGCTTTCCAATCGTCCTGTTCACGCTGAAGTAAGCCAAGTCTGCGTGCCGTTCTTCCTGAATGCACATCTAACGGACATTGCAATTGGGCAGGTTTAATGCGTTTCCAACAACCGAAGTCAACCCCGTTGTTATCCTTTCTAACCATCCAGCGCAAAAACATGTTGATGCGTTTGCATGCTGAATTTCGGGCCGGTGAAGCCACGTGCTTTTTAGTACGATCAGGCACATGTGGCAATGAAAAAAATAGCTCTCTGAAATGAATCAGGCCGTTTTCGACAGTAGTGTCATGCCGCTTTATACCATCAGCAAAGGCATCTTCAAGTGAATGGTGCGAGCGATAGTACCACTGAAAAAAATGCAAAAAATACATCAGATCGGTATCATTAAACGTGCGATGTACAAAACTGTCAAACCGTTTCAGGTCTTTCTCTTTAAAATGCAGCACAAAATCGTGAGGCTTCCCTCCCATCAGGTTAATCAGTTTATGGCAATTATTAAGAATGGTAATACGTTGTCCCCAGGCTAATGTAGCGGCCATAAAACCCATAATTTCTATGTCTTGCAACTGAGTAAATTTACGGGGAATAGAAATGGGATCGGAAGAAATAAATAAGGTGGTATTGTACTGCTTTGCTTTTTCGTCCAACAGTTGCTTTACAGATGACTTAACCATAGTTGTGAGGCGAACTTTTTTGATGCAACCGAATAGCTTTGAAAGAGTAGAGAACAGACAGTGCTAAAGACACAAATGCTCCCATGGCAATTTGAGGATAGTTGTTTTGCATAAGAAAAAAATCATAACTACCGTGCATGGCAGTGGCTAACAATAAACCCGCAAGTGAATAGAACAAACCGAGACTGCGTTTAAACTTGGCAATACCTACATAATAACCCATCACAATAGCAAATGTTGCGTGGGCAGGCACAGCTGTAACCATGCGCAACAAGGCCATTTCATAACTTCCGTTGCCACGCATATACACATAGAGAATATTCTCTAGTGTAGCGAAGCCCATCGAAATCATCACAGAATACGTAATGCCATCATAGGGTTCATCAAAATCAGGCTTGGGGTAGAGAAAACGCTTTAAGAAAAAATACTTACTCAACTCTTCACTAAAGGCTACCACTAAAAAAGCGAAAATGAATGTTTCACCAAGCGATTCACCCGGATTATCTAACAGCAATTTACCCATCAAAGTACTGAGTGCAATAGCCGGAATAACAGAAATACACCCGAGCAAAAATGAAAGCGACAATAATCGCAATGGCTCCGGGTCAAATTTATCACGCCAGTAAACATAGATGGCAATAGCCAGTCCGGGCCCTATGGTTAATGCAAGCAACGTGTAATCCATTGATGCAATATACACATGAGCTACAATACAGCACAATGAAATTCCTTTTTTTAAAACTCAATCCGGTAACTCAGCACAGGAATAAGCCCTTGTTGGTACCAGTATTTTACACCTCCCGTGTTTTTATCATAATACTGTCCTCCCACATTTTCCCGGTTAAATGCGTTTTGTAAATCAAGTGCAAGCGTACCTGTGGAGTGTTTGTAATTGCGCTTCATACTTAAGCGTATATCCACTCGCAGGTAATCAGGATTTTGAAATTTGAATGCCTGCGACTCCACATACTTAGTTTCCCCGGCCTTAACAGATGCTGCCAAATCAATAGGGGTATAACGCAAACCTCCGGCATACAGTACTTTCATATTTAAGCCAATCACTTTTTTCTTTCTCTTCTCTGAAAGTTCCCACTCTTTGCCCGCGGTTACTGAGCCTGAACGACCTGTATTGTAGAGTGTGCTATACCATTGCTGATTGGAGGCACGGTAGAGAGAATTGTTGAGTGAAGCCGATAAGAGGTAATAGAAATTTTTGTGCAGAAAACGTTCCACCGTTAACTCCACACCATAGTTACGACCAATGCCACTGTTATTTAATTTATCTTCGGTAAATCCGCCAGTTACATTAATCAGTGAAAACGTACTCTTCACATCTGTTGCAACGGGTACATTAAACAAGTGCTGGTAATATATTTCTGTTTTGATGTGGGTACTTGACGTAACATTAATATCGTAGGAAGCAACAAAATGATGAGCTTTACTGATTTTTAAATCACGGTTTATTTCCTGTCCGTTTACATCCTTTGTAAAATAAGCTCCAAGCGGTTGAATTTGTCCGTGCAGTCCGTAACCGAAAGCCAGGGTTTGTTTTGGTGTAAGCATGTATTTCATGGAAGCCCGTGGTTCAACGGAGGAGGTATTGTTCAACAGCAGGTGCAAAACATGCAAGCCGGTGTTCAAACTCAACTTTTCGTTCACATGGTAATTCCAGTTAACAAAACTTTGTACTGTGGCCGTATTACCGCTTGACTGAATAGCTGTTTGCATAGCTTGCAAAGTATCTACATAAGAAGACTGGGCTAAGCCATAGTGCAAACGACTGAGAATAACACCAGCCTTCATGCTGCTTCGTGCACTCATCTTATGTGTGACGGCAGAGGATAAAGATAAACGACTCTGTATAAAATCCTGGTTCGAATTAGGCAGGGCCTCATACTGGTGGTTCAGTTCCTCGTCCTTATAGCCGTGGTCTGTCCCTGATGCCACCAGTGAAGAGCGGATGTAGGTATTCTTGCCTAACATGAGCATATGATTCACACCTACAGCGCCTGTATTGGCATTAAAGCGGCTGTTATAGCGGTAAAAACTTTCTTCTTTCCATTTCATGGAATCTTTTTCGGCTGTAGTTTTTTGTGCACTTAAACCACCAAAACCAAATACTCCGAATGTGCCGTACTTTTTAGCAGGCAATGACACATTAAACGACAAATCCTGAAAGGTGGTTACACCAAAACCTAAAGGAACGCCTACCATGCTGAGTAATGATAAAGTGGAGTAACGGTAGTTGACCAGATAAGAACCGTCATACCCTTTCTTAAACGGACCTTCCGAGGCAAAGTCAACGCCCAGCAATCCTGCCTGAAAAGTATATTCACGCTTCTGGTTGTTGCCTTTTCTCAAACGTATATCAAACACGCCTGAAAGAGCATTACCATATTCCGCAGTAAAGGCACCCGTCATAAAATCAGAATTACTCATAAGCTGTGAACTAAGTATAGAAATGGCTCCACCCGAAGTGCCCACATTGGAGAAGTGATTGGGATTTGGAATGTCCACCCCTTCCATACGCCATAACATTCCGTTGGGAGAATTACCACGGATGGAAATCATGTTCCCGCCATCATCGCCCTGCACCACACCGGCAAAGGATAAAGCCATACGAGCCGGATCATTAACAGCAGCGGCATACTTTTGTGTTTCCTCTACAGAAAAAGTACGTGTGCTTACTACTGAAAGTGCATTGATGGGTTTGTTCTTTTCTCTATCGGCTTTTATCACCACCTCACTCGCCTGAATAATTTGTTCCTCCATCTGAATGGTAAGCACAACCTCTTTACCTGCGTTAACGGTGATGTTGGGTAACACCACTTCCTTGTAACCCATGTAGGTAATTTTTATTGATTGCCTGCCAAGGGAAACTTCCTTCAGCATAAACTTCCCTTCAGCATCAGTTGACACAGCTTTAACCGGAGAGGAATTCAGCAATACCACAATGGCGCCTGCTACCGGACTTTGTGTAACCTTATCCATTACTGTACCTCGAACTGTTTGTGTAGTTATTACGGTTTGACCATTGCTCTGCTGTAAGCATAAAAATAAGAACAGACAGGCCGATATTTTTCTCATTAATGTAATCATGAAAATAGTTGTTTAATAGCAAGACAATTGAACAGGAAATAACCCCTATCTCTTTCGGAATTATTTTTTAATCGTAAACCTTAAACCTGCCTGGGCACCTACACTAAGTCCGTTACGTTTATCATAGTTGTAGTTATAAAATGCCGGAGAAGCCTCATACAAATCAGGCGAAAGTTGTGTACCTTTATGTACCCACGATGCCGTAGGGCCGAATACCATCGACACACCTGAAAACATTTTGATAGAAAATAAAGGGGCCAGTGTAACAAACATTTGCTGCCGCTTTTCTATGCTGCTTTGAATAGCTGCTTCGGGAATAAAAGCAAAGGTGCGGGAAAGATTAAATACACTTCCAAGTGAAGCACCATAGGCTACCTGACTGCTGTAATCAGGATTATACGAAAGTAAAACGGATGTATACAATCTTTCTGTTCCTATCTTGTAAGCTACATTAACCGGATACAAAGAGGATGCTGAAACCTCAAATGCCTGATAACCTCCTTTACGTACAATGGAAATAAACCCGATGGGCGCTCCTTCAGTTATCGAGTCAGCCACATTCACAAAACCTATTTGCGTACCCGATATTCCTTTCCCTGCCAGATTAACAAAACCAATCTGTGCTCCTGAAATTTTCTTTTCAGCAGTATTGACAAAGCCCACCTGAGCGCCTTTGGTGGTATCTTTTGTGGTATTCACAAAACCTATCTGCGCTCCGTTTAACTTACTTCCTGTAGTGTTAACAAACCCGGTTTGCAATCCGTTTACCGAATCTTTTGTGGTGTTCACAAAGCCTATTTGTGCTCCGTTTACCTGCCTGCCTGCAATATTCACAAAGCCCGTTTGTACTCCTTTTACAGAGTCTTTCACCACATTAATAAAACCGATTTGCGTTCCATTTAACCGTCCGCCAATGGTATTCACAAAACCTGTTTGAACCCCCGTTAAACTTAAAAGGTTTTGGTTGCTAAAGCCTATCTGAGCATTTTTTTGATTCCCGGAGGCGATGTTCACAAAACCCAACAAAGGAGCAGGGAAATTGGGTGGCACACGGTTAACAATAAAGGAATAAATTACGGGTTCTTTACGCGTGGTATCCTGAGCGGAAAGCGAAAAGCAAGAAGCGAAAAAAAGTGCTGCGGCCAATGCATTGGCCAATAATTTGAAAGGTGTACTTGTCATCATGGTTATCTAATTTTTACATAAGACAACACTGAAACAAAATACCCCTATGTGCTACATTATTTTTTTAAAGAAATTTTAAAGAAACCTTTGCACCCACCCACATGTGCACAGTAGTACCTGCGGGAAACGTGTGGCGATAAAAAGTGTAAGGCACTAAATTATTTACTAATGCCTGATAGTCGGTATTGGCATTGGTGTAGCTGAGTAACATTCGAAAAGCAGGACCACAGGAAAGCGACATCTTTTTCCCTATACTGTATTCAGCTCCTACAAAAACATTGGTAAGTAATGGGGCATTCCTTCTTTCGCCTGAAATGAACAACATCTGACTGACAACATCACCTGCCAACCTCCATTTTTTACCTGTTGTACCCGCTCCTAATCCATACCCCGCTGCATAACAGGAAGGGCCTGAAGTAAAGCCATTGTAGCCTAAAGTAAAAATGTTATGAAATTGTTGCACCCCTGTACGAAAAGAAAACTGAACGGGTAAAATTTCATCTGCACTTAATTCTATTTTGTGGTAACCACTGCGTACATAACTAAAAAAACCAACGGGAATCCCTTTACACGAATCGGCCACATTAAAAACTCCTGCTTGCCCGCCAGTAATTTTGCCGGCCACATTAACAAGACCTGAGCATTGCCAGCCTTCCATTTGCTCAGCCACATTCACTAAACCTGCTACCTGTACTCCGGTAACCCGCTCACTCACGTTAACCAAACCGGCAAGCTGAGTACCTTTTATTTCTTCCGTAGCATTAACCAAACCTGCCACCTGTGAGCCGATTATTCGTTCACATACATTTACCAAACCGCCCACCTGAACTCCGTTCACGGAATCACGCACTACATTAACCAAACCCGCTGATTGAAATCCGTTGAGAGATTTTCTGTTGTAATTCACTAAGCCGGCAAACTGTGCTCCCTTTACCTCTCCCCCAACAGCATTCACCAAACCGGCAGCCTGAAAGTAGCGCACGTTCCCTCTGTCAATGTTTACCAATCCGCCCACTTCTGCTCCATTTACACCCTGAGAATATCCCATCAGCACATTCAATGAAAATGTATTTACGGCATTGGCCGATAAAAGTTTGTTGGTACTGAGGTAAGGCACAAAAGAAAACTGCACCTTAGTAAAAACAGTATCTTTAATGTTGTGCAGGTTGGCCTTTATCTTGGGTGAAATTATATTCTCCAGAAATTTATTCTTTACTGCGGGGAGAACAGGAGTATCTGTTGGTAGTATTACCACACCAATTGAATCGACAGGAGCTGAAATACTCTTTGCACCTGTATCAATTACATGGTAGGTTATCTGCTGTTGTTGATGCAGCAATATGTCAATGGCATGGTCAGTTGTTTGAATAACCACAAGGGTATCAACATAGGTATCTTTGCTCACCCTCACCGTAACCGGCAACACATCAGCCGGAACTTGCATCATGAAATAACCGTAAGTATTGGTTACCGCAGAAAGCTGGTTGCTGATGTTGTAAATACTGGCATCGGATAACTTTTGTCCGGCTGCATCAAACACATACCCGCTGATGAATATTTTTTTAACCGGAGCATTTTCTATGTGCACTGCTACGGGAGAAAGTATAACGTAGTTTCCCTTCTGTTTAAACTGAACAGTTCCTTTGAAGAGCATATTTAAAGCCAATCGAAGCGGCTTGTGCTGAATACTCACCGACACGTTTTTATTCACCTGTATCTTTTGCGGATTGTACGAAAACTGGATACCCGCTTGAACTGCAATACGATTTAACACTTCTTTGAGTGGCTCATTCGCTACCCTAATATTTACCTCCCGCTCCAAAGCCGGAGGTAGTGCTGTGACATAAGTACCCGACAGCCAAAAAATAAGAATAACTAACCACCTCATGGATTACAGGCTTCACCCTTCAGGGTATATTTTCCATGAGTACTTTCTACTTGCAGGCCCAAAGTTTCAGCAATAATTTCCACCACAACTTCCTGCGGTTCATTGGTAAAATCAACCGTAATACGGCACCTTTCCAAAGCAGCATTACTCAAACTGATGGGAGTTGGATAAACCGCATTCAACTGTTGAATAACCTCGCCCAAAGTGGTGTTGCTGAAATGAAAAATCCGACTGTTGTCTTCTATGGCTTGCTGTAATAAACGCTCATCGTAAATTTTATTCAGAGCCGGAACATAATATCCCCGTTGGTTTTGGGTGAGGCGAAGTGTATCGTTTTCCGTAAACATCTCTACTATTCCTTCGGTTACCCAAACTTCAACAGTGTCCTCATCAGGTTGTGCCTTCACTTCGAAAGCTGTACCTATGTCCTGAATTAAAACACCACCGGCCTCCACAATAAATGGTTTACCGGCATCATGTTCTACTTTAAAGGTGGCTTTACCGGTTAATTTTATCCTGCGTTGTTTACCATTGTAACCTGCCAACAGAGTTAATGAACTGTTCTTATCCAACTCAACCTGTGTTCCGTCATCCAATGTTTTACTTAGGCCGTTTTCACCTCCGTTAAGAGCTATATCAGTTGAACTTCCCTGATTGCTCAGGCGTGAAAGCAGCAACCCTCCCGTAATCAATATCACCAGCACGGCTGCTATACGTAGTGGCGTAAAGTAGCGCTTGAAATCAATCGGCAATACTTTAGCTTCTTTTTGAACATCTAATTGCACCAATACATTTCGGTACATGGCTGCCGCATCAACAGAAATGTTTTGCTCACCGCGAACAAAGAAATAGGCCTGCTCGCTTTTCTCCCAATGCTTCTGGTTATCGGGGTGTTGTTGTTTCCATTCTTCCAACTCCATAGCTTCATGGGGTAAAGCTTCTCCGGAGAGATAGCTCGCTATTAAGGTTTCGATATGTTCGTTCATTTCCCTCATTGACCCAACAATAAAAAAATGATACATGACGGCAGATAGGTTTGGAGTTGCTCGCGCATATGCTTCAAGGCTTTCCCCATCTGGTTTTCTATGGTTTTAACTGATAGCTGTAATTCATCTGCAATTTGTTGGTATTTCTTTCCTTCAAAACGGCTCATGGTAAAAATGAGTCGGCACTGGTCGGGTAAAGCCGCTATAGCGGTGTCAATAGCACTTTGCACTTCCTTACTTTCTAAAACAGCAGAGGCAGCTGAACCGTAGGAATGGGCCACATAACCCAGGTAATCCTCATGCTTTTGCTGAGTGGTTACCTGTTTGATGCGGTTAAGGCTGCTGTTGTAAACCGAGCGGTACAGGTAACTCTTCAGCGAGCTGTTCACCTGAAGGGTGTCGCGTTTGGTCCATAAGGTCACAAACAGATGTTGAACTACATCCTGCGCCTCATCGGCATCTTTCAATATGGTGGTAGCGTACCTCACTAGCTCTTCGCAATACGCATGAAACAACTGCTCAAAAGAACGGATGTCTCCTGCTTTAATTTGCTGAACAATATCTGTTTCCGATACCTGCATACCTGATAGGCTGCAAAAGTACGGTTACTGACTCAATGTTCTGCTATAAGACAACTGAGAATTCATTTACCCCTATGCAACTACAAAAAAAGCCGACTCAAATGAGCCGGCTTTCTGAATATTACAGAATCTTCTAATCTTAGTAACGGTATTGTTCAGCTTTGAACGGACCTTCCACTTTCACACCGATGTATTCAGCCTGATCAGCATCCAACTTGGTGAGTTTAGCACCAATGTGGTCAAGGTGTAAAGCCGCAACCTTTTCATCCAGGTGCTTAGGCAATACGTACACTTTGTTTTCGTAACTGCTGGTGTTGGTCCACAGTTCAATTTGTGCGAGAGTTTGGTTCGAGAATGAGTTACTCATCACAAATGACGGGTGACCCATGGCGCAACCTAAGTTAACCAAACGTCCTTCAGCCAAAACGATAATTTCGTTTCCGTCTAAGTTGTATACGTCAACCTGTGGTTTGATGGTATATTTGGTTGAACCGTAAGTACCGTTTAACCAAGCCATGTCTATTTCATTATCAAAGTGACCGATGTTACACACGATAGATTTATCGCGCATCGCTTTAAAGTGACGGTCGGTAATAATACGCACGTTACCGGTAGCTGTTACAAAGATGTTGGCACGTTTACAGGCCTCTTCCATGGTAACTACTTCAAATCCGTCCATAGCAGCTTGTAAAGCACAGATGGGATCAATTTCAGTAACCAATACACGTGCACCTGCACCGCGCAATGATTCTGCTGAACCTTTTCCTACGTCACCGTACCCGGCAACTACAGCTACTTTACCGGCCATCATAATATCGGTAGCTCTGCGGATAGCATCTACCAATGATTCTTTACAACCGTATTTGTTATCAAATTTAGATTTGGTAACAGAATCGTTTACGTTGATAGCAGGCATTACTAAAGTACCTTTTTTCATGCGCTCATACAAGCGATGAACTCCGGTAGTGGTTTCTTCTGAAAGTCCTTTAATGTCTTTGGTTAACTCAGGGTAGCGGTCAAATACCATGTTGGTTAAATCACCACCGTCATCCAAAATCATGTTCAAAGGTTTGCCACCTTCAAAGGCGAACAACGTTTGTTCAATGCACCAGTCGAATTCCTCTTCGTTCTGACCCTTCCAGGCATAAACGGGAATACCGGCAGCAGCAATAGCCGCAGCAGCATGGTCCTGAGTTGAAAATATGTTACATGAACTCCAGGTTACTTCAGCACCTAAAGCTTTAAGGGTTTCAATCAATACAGCAGTTTGAATGGTCATGTGCAAACAGCCGGCAATACGTGCACCCTTTAAAGGTTGGTTAGGACCATACTCCTTGCGGATGGCCATTAACCCGGGCATTTCTGCTTCAGCCAGTTTAATTTCTTTACGTCCCCACTCAGCGAGTGAGATGTCTTTTACCTTGTAGGGTAATTGTGTTTTTGCTTCTGTCATATTATTAAATAATGATAATCAATTTTTAAGGGCTGCAAATTTAGCTTTTACCCCTCTAAAAACAAAATGTTTAAGTAGATGAACAGCTAAGGGTCAAATCTGTTTTACCTTTGCACGAAATTTGAATACTCTCCCAACAGATTAATTTTAAATAATACAAAAATTTATGCCATATCCTGAAATGCTCGTTGCTCCCATGAGAGCAGAATTAACCAACGTAGGCTTCACCGAGCTGAAGACCCCTGAAGACGTTGAAAAGGTACTGAATGAAAAAGACGGAACAGCCTTGGTGGTGTTCAATTCCGTATGCGGTTGTGCAGCAGGAACTGCCCGCCCGGGTGTCATAAAGTCAGTTGTCGGAGATAAAAAACCCGCCAAGCTTTATACCGTATTTGCCGGACAAGATGTGGAGGCTGTAGCCAAAGCGCGTGAGTTTACTGCACCGTTCCCTCCTTCATCACCTTCTATTGCCTTATTTAAAAATGGCGAACTGGTGCACTTCATTGAGCGCCACATGATTGAAGGCAGACCTGCCGACATGATTGCCGCCAGCCTGCAAAGCGCTTACGCTGAATATTGCTAACAAGACTGATTCAAAACAAAAAAAGCCATTCGATTTACACGGATGGCTTTTTTGTTTTGAAAATACGCGGCCAAGTGTATAGCGATTTACAGGATAGCCTTAACTATTCGGCTATCTTTGCCCGTTCAAAATATTACATACCATGGATCAACAGGGCATTCTTTCCGCTTTTAATATCACCGCACTTAATGACATGCAGAATGCTGCGCTGGAAACCATTCCAAAGCCTAACGATGTTATCCTGATTTCGCCTACCGGTTCGGGGAAAACACTGGCATTTTTATTACCCGTGGTCTCCCTGTTAAAGCCGGATGCACAAGGAATACAGGCATTGATCCTGGTGCCTTCTAGGGAGCTGGCCATTCAGATAGAGAGCGTGTTTAAACAAATGGGAACGTCCTTTAAAATCAACGCGTGCTACGGAGGCCATTCCGTTCGCATTGAGGAAAATAATTTGCAACAAGCCCCTGCCGTTCTGGTGGGTACACCGGGCAGGGTTGCCCATCATATCAGCACAAAACTGCTCAGGCTCGAAACCGCGCATACCCTTATTTTAGATGAGTTTGATAAATCGCTCGAAGCCGGATTTCAGGATGACATGGGATTTATTATCAAACAATGCACGAACCTCAATAAGCGCATTTTAACCTCAGCCACCGATTTAGAAGAGGTGCCGAAATTTGTGGGACTGAAGAACAGTGTTTCCTTAAACTATGCCACACAACATAAAGAGTTGTCGTCATCCCTGAAGTTAAAATCGGTGCAGGTAGAGGGTGACGATAAGCTGGAAGCCCTGATGTTGCTGCTTGGAAAAACAAGCCCCGGTCAGGTTATTGTATTTTGCAATCACCGCGAGGCAGTGAACAGAATATCTGAGCAGCTCACCATCCATAAAGTAGCACATGCTTTTTATCACGGGGGCCTGGAGCAGATTGACCGCGAAAAAACATTGATCAAATTCCGCAACGGGAGCGCAAGCATTCTGGTAACAACAGATTTGGCGGCACGCGGTCTGGACATTCCTGAAGTGGCTGTGGTAATTCACTACCAACTACCGGCTACCGAAGAGGTGATGATTCACCGCAACGGGCGCACAGCGAGAATGAACGCAACCGGAACAGCATATTTCTTACTGGATGTAGAAGACCGATTGCCAACATTTATCACCACATCACCTCCTCTGGAATCGCTGCCCAAAAAACTGGTATTGCCAAAACCAGTAGAATGGCAAACGGTTTACATTAGCGCTGGCAAAAAGGATAAAATCAACAAAATGGATGTGGTAGGCATGCTGCTCCAAAAGGGTAACCTACAGAAGGAAGAGCTGGGCAGGATTGATATTCTGGATCACTCAGCCTATGCGGCCGTGCGTTCAAACAAAATAGCGCAAACACTGCAGCTCATCAAAAACGAAAAAATCAAGAACAAGAAGGTTAAAATAGAAATCGCTTCTTAAGTTTTTACGATTTCCCAAAATGTTTCAGTAATGCATTGATGTCCGGTTCAGCTTTCTCTTTCTTAGCACCTGAAGCATTGCCCTGCTGAAGCTCTTTCATACTGAGTGCGATTCGCTTTCTCTGCAGGTCAACTTCCACCACTTTTACCTGAACATGCTGCTGCAGCTTTACCACGTCATTCGGGTCTTTTACAAACCTGTCGGCCAATTGTGAAATATGAACCATGCCATCCTGCTTCACCCCAATGTCAACGAAACAACCAAAGTTGGTAATGTTGGTAACAATGCCCGGCAATACCATACCTGCATACAGATCTTCGGGCTTTCTCACATCTGCAAATGAAAAAGCCTTCAGTTGCTCACGTGGGTCGCGCCCGGGTTTGGCAAGCTCTTTCAGGATATCGTGTATGGTAGGTAATCCGACTTTTTCGCTGATGTATTGTTGAGGATTTATCTGTTTCCGGATCATTTCATCTTTGATCAGGTCTGCCACATTGCACCGTTGATCTTTTGCCATCTGCTCCACAATATGGTAACTCTCCGGATGCACAGCGCTGTTGTCAAGTACATGCTTTGCCTGAGGAATACGCAAAAATCCGGCACATTGTTCAAATGCTTTCTCTCCCAAACGCGGTACTTTCTTCAACTGGCTTCTTCCGGTGAAAGGGCCGTTTTCGTTCCGGTATTCTATAATATTTTTCGCCAGTTGGGGGCCCAAACCTGAGACATACGTTAACAGACTTTTACTGGCAGTATTCAGGTTTACGCCCACATTGTTTACGCAACTCTGCACCACAGTATCCAAACTTTGCTTTAATTTCAGCTGATCCACATCATGCTGGTATTGTCCCACACCAATTGATTTCGGGTCAATCTTCACCAGCTCAGCCAGTGGGTCAGCAAGTCTTCGTCCGATAGAAACCGCTCCACGCACAGTTACATCTTTATCAGGAAACTCTTCCCGCGCAATCTCCGAAGCTGAATACACAGATGCACCATTCTCATTTACCATGTAGATCTCTACCGGATGATCAAAGATTATATCACGTACAATGGATTCCGTTTCGCGTCCGGCTGTGCCATTGCCGATGGAGATGGCTTCAATATTAAACTTATTGACCAGGTTGCTGATCGTGTTAACCGATGCTGCAAACGCCCGCTGCGGCTCATGCGGATAAATGATTTCATCTGCCAGCAGCTTCCCCTCCTCATTTAAGCACACCACTTTGCAACCTGAACGAAAGCCCGGGTCAATAGCCAGGATACGCTTACTGCCAAGCGGGGCTGACAAAAGCAATTGCCTAAGATTTTCCGCGAAAACAAGAATAGCCTGTTCATCCGCTTTTGCTTTGGCCTTGGCACGAAACTCCGTTTCCATAGATGGGCCCAGCAGTCGCTCATAGGCATCTTCAATCGCCAACCTGATATGCCTGCTTGACTCATGGTTATTTTTTACAAAAGCCTTGCATAGTTTTTCAAGTGCCGGTTCTTTTTCAGGCTCAATGCTAAGCTTAAGAATGCCTTCATCTTCTCCGCGAAATACTGCCAGCAGGCGGTGAGAAGGAGATTTGGAAAGGGGTTCATTAAAGGCAAAGTAGTCTTTGAATTTGATGCCTTCTTCATCTTTGCCTTTTCTAACTTTGGTTTGAATAAGCGCATTTTTTTCAAATTCTCTCCTGATTACGCTCCGGGCGGTTTCATGCTCGTTGATCAACTCAGCAATAATGTCTCGCGCGCCCTCAAGTGCATCTTCCACTGAGTTCACTTTATCATTCAGAAAAGCCTGCGCTTGTTTAATGGCATCTCCCGGTATTTCCAGCATTAACCAGTCAGCCAGCGGTTGCAAGCCATGCTCTTTAGCCACAGTGGCTCTTGTTTTACGTTTAGGCTTATAAGGCAGATAGAGGTCTTCGAGAAGATTCCATTCTTTGCAACTTTTGATCTTCTGCTCAAGCTCTCCGGTCAACTTTCCCTGCTCACGAATCACGTCAAGCACATACACCTTTCGCTCTTCCAATTCACGGACTTTTATCGATGTAAGACGGATATTTTCAATCGCCACTTCATCTAAGCCTTGGGTGACCTCCTTACGGTAACGGGAAATAAAAGGAACAGTAGCTCCTCCGTCAATCAATTTCATTGTTGCAGCAACCTGCTGCAGCGTAAGCCCCAGTGCCGAGGCAACCAACTCTTCAATCATGTGTTACTTTTAAATCTATTTCAGGTGGTCAAATATACTTATTCATGCGAGGCTTGGAAACCGTGTAGACCATGAATAAAAAAGCCCCGGTAAATTGCGAGGCTTGGTGGAAGTTGAGGGATTCGAACCCCCGACCCTCCCGACTTGTTAGTCGGGATGCCCTGAACCAACTGAGCGGGCTGCCAAAGTTTCTATCATTCTCCTGGACTTCCAACCCTTTATCTGTTTCTCACGTTTCATTGCCTCAATTTTATCTTCATACAATTCAGTATAACATACTACCCAGTCAGACACCTTACCTGTGTAGCCTTTGTGATTTGAGTTATGCTTACGCAAACGCATATCAATATCATCACCCGTGTAGCCGATATAATAACCATCTAACTGCGCAGAATAAAG